>Ga0209427_10000963_pt1 | contig 32368 bp, 26 predicted proteins | sample DeeMarSWOR136_30_FD_187465 | JGI IMG/M metagenome (GOLD analysis project Ga0209427, IMG submission 187465) | Marine sediment microbial communities from White Oak River estuary, North Carolina - WOR-1-36_30 (SPAdes) (version 2) | ecosystem: Environmental > Aquatic > Marine > Intertidal zone >...
CCGTTTGGTGAGGCTGTACCTGCCGCGGGCCTACTGCGATGGAGCGGACCTTGACGTACGGGGAATGATGCTGGTTGCTGCCGCGATGGGGGCGGTGTCGTTCCAGAAGGATTTGGGGGCGGCGCATTCTCTGTCGCACCCCTTGTCGAGCGAATTCGGCATCCAGCACGGTCTGGCAAACGCGATTGCTCTACCGGCTGTCGTACGTTTCAACGGACAGAGAGACAGCGCTCAGTATGAAAGAGTCGCGGTAGCATTGGGTTGTGTAGAGTCTCCGGCTGATCCAGCATCCTGGGTGGCTGATTTCCTGAGGGAACTCAATCACTCCATTGGGATAACTCAACGTTTGCGGGACTTGAACGTCCCGCGTGAGAACTTGCCTGAACTGGCGATTCAAGCGATAGAGGACGGATGCCACCTGTCCAATCCACGACAGTGCACCGAGGAAGATATGTTACGGCTTTATGAGGAGATATGGTAATGGCGACGATGTCCAACAGTATGCTGATAAACGGCCAATTGCGTTCAACGGCGTCCGGCGGTTCTCTGGATCTTGTTGAGCCAGCAACGGAGCAGATATGGAACGAGGTGCCGGCCGCGGGCAAGGGGGAAGTCGATGAGGCGCTTGAAGCGGCAGCGAAGGCATTCCGCAAGTCCCATTGGTCGTCGGCGAATCCGGGACGCAGGACTGAGGCCCTTTATCGTGTCGCAGGGCTGATCCGCGAGCACGCCGAACCATTGGCGGTGTTGGAAGCGCGTAATGTGGGCAAGCCAATTGGCGATGCCCGCTGGGAGATTAACGCCGGGGCGCGTTGCTTTGAATACTACGCGGGCGGTATCAGCCGCTTCGGCGGCCGGACCATTCCGGTCGCGAGCGACGGCTTCGACTATACGCTGCGCGTGCCGGTGGGGGTGGTCGCGGCTATTGTGCCTTGGAACTTTCCTTTCCTCATGGCGTGCTGGAAAGTGGCGCCGGCGCTTGCAACGGGCAATGCCGTTCTATTGAAGCCCGCGAGTCTGACGCCTCTGACGGCACTGGCGCTGGGCCAACTGGCGATGGAGGCGGGCGTGCCGGAAGGCATCCTGCAGGTCGTGCCCGGCCGGGGTGGCGAGATTGGCGATTACCTTGTTAGTCACCCCCTCGTCGACAAGATTACCCTGACGGGAGAAACCAGCACGGGCGCCCGTATCGTCAAGGTCGCCGCCGATGACATCAAGCGAGTTTCCTTGGAACTGGGTGGCAAGAGTCCGAACATCGTCTTCGCGGATGCCGATGTGGATGCGGCGGCTAAGGCGGCGCCCATGGCGGTCTTTGCCAATACCGGACAGGACTGTTGCGCGCGCAGCCGGGTACTCGTGGAGAAGCCGGCATACGATGAGTTCCTCGATGCGTTCGTCGAAGCAACAGAAGCCATCGCGGTTGGTGATCCCCTAAGTGAATCAACCCAGGTTGGCCCGATGGTCTCCGCCAAGCAGAGGGAAAGCGTCGAGAAGTACATCGACATGGCGCGCCGAGATGGGGGGCGCATCCTCTGCGGCGGCGATCGGCCCCAGGAGCCGGGCTACTATCTTGCCCCGACCATCATCGACGGACTTGACTCGTCTGCTCGCGTCTGCCAGGAAGAGATTTTCGGGCCGGTGGCCTGTGTCATCCCGTTTGAAAACGAACAAGAAGCTATCGAACTTGCCAATGATACGAAGTACGGCCTGAGCGGGTCTCTGTGGACGAAAGACCTGGAACGCGCGTTGCGTGTGGCGCGGGCGGTCCGAACCGGCGTGATGAGCGTCAACACGAACAGCAGTGTATATGTGGAGGCGCCGTTCGGCGGCTTCAAACGAAGCGGCTTTGGGCGTGATCTCGGGATGGAAGCCATGCAACTCTACACGGAGGTCAAGAACGTCTTCATAGCCGTGCCAGACGGAGATTAGACTCAACCGGCCGTGGGTAGAACCAGGTTATTGAGCCAATTGACGAATTCGCACTGCCGAATCGAGTCGGAAAGCACGTCGTCATCAATCGCCAACTGCCAGCGGAGGTCCTTTCGGCCCGGTTCTCTGGCAAGTGCCTCCATACGATCCACAAGCTCCACTAAATCTTCGTGGCCGCGGAAGAATCCGGCGGCGATGAGTTTCTTCTCACGGGCGACGATGAGCCGGGCCATCTCGTGGAGGTCGTACTCACAATGGTACTGCGTAGCCCAGAAAGTGCCGTTCTTGTGAGTGACTGCAAGCGCTTGGATGGGAGCGAAGCTATTGCCCGCCAGTAGGATACCGCCCGGAGGGAGCTTGGTGACCATGTCATCGTGGCTCACAAAACCCTCAAACACGCGAGGCTTGCCTTCAAACATGGGGTGATCGTATGCTGCGGGTGTCTGATGAATCTTGCGGGCCATCCCCATCTCACGACCTTTGGGATTCGCCTCGACCTCGCCGGCGGCGGCAAAAGCGGCCATCTGTATCCCCCAGCAGCTTCCGAAGCTGGGCACTCCGACTTCGTACGCGTTCTGCGCCAACTCAATCTGGCTGGAGACGCTGCGGTTGGCCGTATCGTAGATGGTGAGATTGCAGCCGGTCCAGATCACGCCGGCATATCCGTGGAGGTCTTTTGCGGAAGGCATGTCCACGCCGGGATCGCTCGGAAGCAATACATCATACGCCGCCTGTGGCAGATGCTGGAGCAGCATATCGACGTAGAGCTTCCAGGCGAGTTTCATGCCGGCTTCCTCAAGCTCGTCCCGGCTGTGTTTCGGATAACCATCAATAACCAGAAATCGCAAGGGGGTCGTCATCGATTGCTCCTGTGCTTATGGTCGGCTTAGTTGTTCAAGAATGGCAGGCAGATCCGCGAAATCATTGCAGATGGCATCGGCCTGGGTGTTCTCACTACCGCGGTCTTTGATCACGGTACACAGAACAGCGCGAGCACCAACCGCATGGGGGCCTTCTATGTCTTTGAGCTCGCGATCTCCAACATGAACGATTTCGCAGGTCGTTATGCCCAGTGCTTTGGCCGCCGCCTCGAAGGCAGCAGGATTAGGCTTGGCGCAGCCGATTTCGTCGGAGAAAACAAAGGCGCGGAAGAATTTGAGAATCCCATAGTCGGCCAACAACTGGCGAAGCGCACGACCCGGGCTGAAGATAGCATCTGAGACCACTCCCATCGGGTATTCTTCCTCCAACCGCCCCAACGCCTCGGCCACGTGGGGCGCCAGGTCGGGCCGCACGGCCAATTCCATCTCTTCGTGCAGCCGAACCAGCTCATCGAATTCAGCGGCAGGCAAATCCCGCTTCAGACCCTGGAGCAAAACGGAGAGCCGGTCTCGAACCGTCCACGTAACGTTCTGCCCATACCAAACCTGGCGAAATGCAGCATCCACCGTGTCGTACGCCACGTCCACCAGTTCTCTGGGGATAGGCTCGTGCCGCTGCAGGAATTGATGTACCAGAATCCGTCGCTCAGCCGCCTTGGGCGGAAGTCCCTGAGCGGCCCGTTTGGGCTCATCTGAATCGTCAACGAAGACCGTATCCCACAAGTCAAATGTGATCGCTCGGATTGCTGCTCTACCCATCCAACCTCATCCCTGGATCAGAGACTGTCCTCTGGATTGCCGGTATACCACTTGGGGGGGACGTCCTCGCCGGTGGATTGCTTTATCTCCGTCACGTGCCCATCCAGCCAAACCGTCATGGATGTGCCGCGGTGGCGAAAGCACTCTCGAACCGTGTCATGGTACTGATCTCCCGACCAATTGGTGTCGACGAAGCCGCTCCCACCCTCGCTGCTCCGACGCCATTGTGGGATATTGACCCTGTTGCCCGGACCGATGCAGAACATATCTGAGCCGATACTATCCAGCTTCTGTTCGATGTGGTCCTGATAAGCAATGACCTCGCTGGGATGCTTGAATTCATGGTCGATCTTCTTGTTCGTGATATAGCCATTGAGGCCGTAGGAACAGTACTTGAAGTATGGCTGAGACATCCGTCCCCAGGGCGGCCCCCATTCCGGCCAATCGTCCACGCGTTGCTTGGCGGGGCAGTAGAAGATCTTCTTGTTCTTGGCGTAGGGGAAGTAGGCAATCCCCCAGTACGCCATACTGTGATTGAGTTCGTATGGCTTGACAACAGCGGGATGTTCGTGCGCATTATCCCAAAGACCGTTGTTTGGCGAGTCGTGTGTCTTTCCATCGTAGTCGTCAACGTACATCTTCATGGCGAGTACGAGCCCTTTGACATGACTCGTGCAGACCGTTTTCTTAGCCTGGTCCTTGGCCGCTCTTAGAGCGGGCATTAAAATAGCCATCAGCACTGCTATCATGGCAATTACGACCAGCAACTCAATGAGTGTGAAGGCATGTCTTTTTTTCATCGTGTTGCCTCCTGAAAAGGCGCTCTGTACCGTTTTCCCCTAATCATGTCCACCGCTCTGTCTGAGCGGCTTCATTATACACACAATACCATGAACCAGCGGTCAATTTCAAGTTATTTTTATGGTAGCCGCTCTCCGGCCAAAATCTCCCCGTAACGATCTTGGGCTCGGTGAAGAAGGTGACGATGGCCTTGACCCATCTTCAGTCTTTTTCACCGACGGCGAGACTCACGGCCTGTCGCCCATTTTGAGTCTCTGTTCGATCTCCGCGATGATCGGAGGCACATCTGAAATGGCCTCGACGACATAGTGAGCCCCTGATTTGGCCAGGCCGTCCGCCGCTCTTTCGATTTTGCGTTTGACTTCATCGGAGGGCAGGGCGGCCAATTCCTTCTCATTGAGCCCTACCTCGTTGCCGGTTTTGGCCAAACCGATCGTCCATGTCCTCGCGTTCAATCCTTCCGCCACGCCCGGCTTCGTATCGTCAACCTTGACGACGGCTTCGGGCGGAAAAACACGGGCCTGCTGCATATTGCTCAGGACCATCCACGGCTCGGGGCGTCCCGCCGGCACATCACTCGCACAGGCGTTGACATCAGGAACGTAACCTTGTTTCTTTGCCTCGCGGAAGTTGATCTCCATGGCTTCGGTAAAATAGCCGGAGGTGGAACCGATCTTCATCCCGCGACTTCTCAGCTCGTTGACGGTTTCGACGGTTCCCGGAATAAGCTCGCTGTAGTCGGCGATGCAGGCCACCTGGAGTGGGACGAAATCCTTCTCGAACATATCCTGCACATCGGCTTCGGTACAGGCTTTGCCATGTACCTTCTTCCAGAGCGCCGCGACTTCGTCCTGTTGGGAAATCGCTCGGATATGGTCCAGCTTCTTCAGGCCCATGGGTCGCCGGGCCTGTTCCATTGTGATCTCCACTCCGCGCCGTTTGAAGACCTCGACGAAGACGACCGCCGGGGCATAACAGCCGTAATCCAAGGTTGTTCCCGCCCAATCAAAAATAACGAGCTTCACCGGACCCTTGTAGATTCTGTGATACACAAAATTCATGCAGTCTTCCTTTCATATTCCTCAATTTCTTTGAGACATTCGTCCAGGATGTTTAGTGCCTTGTCCATTTCCTGCTCGGTGATGGTCAACGGAGGTGTCAACGTGATGATATTGCCCATCGTCACCTTGAAACTGAGTCCTCTGCTCAGCGTGCCGTACATGACCCGTTCGGCTTCCTCGGTGGCGGGCTCCTTCGTCTGCCGATCTTTGACCAGTTCTATCCCCATCAAGAGGCCGAGACCGCGGACGGCTCCGATCAGCTTGTGTTGTTGCATCATGTCACGCAGGCGATTCATGGCATAGTGGCCCATCCTTTCGGCATTCGCGAGCAGATTCTCTTCTTCCAGACATTCGATGGTGGCCAGAGCCGCCGCACAGGCAACCGGATTCTTCTCATGCGTATAGTGGCCGAGAGCACGATCCGGCGCGACGTCGAGATCCTCGCGGGCGATGAGTGCGGCCAGCGGAAAGATGCCGCCCCCTAGACCTTTACCGATCACCAGCATATCCGGGACGACGTCGAAGTGCTGGCACGTAAACATCTTCCCCGTTCGGCCGAGGCAATGCGGTATCTCGTCGAGTATCAACAGCGCGCCATGTGCGTCGCACGCCGCACGGACCTTCTGCCAGAAACCGGCCGGCGGAATGACCGAGGTGCTTCTGACCGTCTCTGCGATCACGGCGGCGACGTCGCCCTCTTTGCCGAGAACATACTCGATATAGTCGGCACACTTGAGCGTGCAGTCATTCTCGCATCCCCAAAGACACCGGTAGCAGTCCGGCGGCGGGACGTGCTCGGTGCCCGGCAAGAGCGGTCCGGCATCTTTGCGGAAAATGCCCTCTCCGCCAATTGAGATGGCATCGAGTGAGGCGCCGTGGAAAGAATCCCACATGGAGATGGTCTTGAATCGGCCCGTCGCCATACGCGCCAGCTTCAGGGCCATTCCAATCGCCGCCGTCCCCGCCGGGGCAAGGAGAACCTTATTCAATTCGCCGGGCGCCAGTTGGGCCAGCTTCTCGGCGAGCTTGATTGCCGGGATATTGGTATAGCGCCGCGTGCAGAAAGCAAGTTTGTCCATCTGATCTTTTATCGCCTCGATCACCCGGCGGTTGGCGAATCCGACGTGATGGACGTTGTTGCCGTGGAAGTCCATGAAGCGCCGGCCCTGAAGGTCCTCAAGGTAAGTGCCCTCACAATGGGACAGGACGTTCAAGCAGGGCGTCGAAAGCGATTGGTGCAGGAAATACCTGGCATCCAGGTCAAGCCAGCGTTGCGTCTCGCCGTCAATGTGCTTTGCTACCCAGTCCCGGCGGTGCGGCGAGAGGTTCAGGTCGCCTTCCGACCGGAGGTTTTCGAGTTCTTTCTTTTCAAATCGCATGCGCTTGCTCTAAATCAAGGCGGCGTAAGTCACCGTGTATCGGTTGCCGTTCTACTTGAGTCTGACGCCCATCTCGGCGACGGTCTCCCGGATAGCGGCCAGAAGCGCGCGAATGTCGGGCTCCAAGATCCGGCCGATATTTCCAATGCGGAAGCAGTCGGCGTCGCTGACTTTGCCGGGATAGATCACATAGTCCTTTTGGTTCAGACCGTCGTAGAACTTCTCGAAGGAAAAATTCGGATCGTCCGGATACAGAAACGAGGTGATAATATATCCCTGGTCTTCGGGCTTTAAGTATTCTCGAAACCCCATTTCTCGCATACCGGCCATGAGAGTCTCATAGTTGCGTCGGTAGCGCTCTGCCCGACCCTCGACGCCCCCTTCGAGCTCCAACTCCGCAAGGGCCTGTCGAAACGCGACCAAAGCGTGCGTGGGTGGCGTGAAACGAAACTGCCCGTTCTTCTCGAAGCCCTGATATTGACCCAGCAGATCGAGGCTCACGCTCCGCGCATACCCGGCGGTTTCCTGGAGCGCACTGAGCTTGCACAGCACAAAGGAAAAACCGGGGACGCCCTCGATGCACTTGTTGGCGGAGGAGACAAGATAATCGATATTGCACCGGGCAAGATCGATCGGAACCGCGCCAAAGCTGCTCATCGCATCGACAAAATACGTCGCGCCTGATTTGGTCACCAATTCGCCGATTTCCTCGATGGGATTGACCATTCCCGTCGTCGTCTCACAATGCACGACGCAAACGCAGGCGATCTTTTTGTCGGTCTTCAGCGTCTCTTCAATTTCTCGAAGGTTCGGCGTGGTATTTTCGGGATATTCGAGCGCGATCGTGTCAATCTTGAGCACCGATGCAATCTTGGCCAGTCTCTTTCCGTATGCCCCGTTGATAATCACGAGCAGCTTGCCGCCGGGCGGGACCGTAGACGATACAACCGCCTCCAGGCCAAACGTGCCGCTGCCTTGCATCAGAACGGCTGTATACTCGTCCGGGTCGCCCTGCCCAAGCTCGACCAGCTTGTCTCGGATTTCCTTCACCAAGCCAATAAACTCACGATCCCGAGATCCGAGATCCCGCAGCATGGCCTGCTTGACCGTTCGACTGGTCGTCAGGGGCCCCGGCGTGAAGAGGATCTTGTCCTTCCAGCCGGGCAGATGCCGTTCTTTCTTCATCTGATCGATTCCTTGCATTCAACAGTCGGATCTTCTGCTACGTGCGCGACCATTCTAAGTATCCGGCGGGTTTTCGCAAGCCTGTTCTGCATCTGCCGGTTTCGACCACAAAGGAAAGCGGAATGCGCAGAGCGGCTCCGACGTGAAAAATATCGCAAATGATCGTGGGATCTGAGTGATATCCCGGCCTTCACGTTAGACCTTAAAGAATATCTTATGCCGGTACAGAAACCACAGGAACAGCCATTTGACGGCCAGCGCGCCCAGGGGAAGGACCAGCGGTGCGATCGGTCCCGCATTCGCCGCTACACCCGAAAGGAAGAACTCGGCAATACCACCGAAGTCAACGAATCGTTGCAGGAAGTAGATCGTGATGGGGTTGACCCCGATCACAACGAAAAAGAACGTCCATCTCCGGTATCCCTTGACGTCGATGACCCAGTAGAACAAGGCCAGCAGCATCAGGCACCAGCCGCCGGAGTAGAGCGTGTAGGAGCTGGTCCAGACGATCTTGATGATCGGAAAGGCGAAGCTCCACAAATACCCGGCCACGACGCACGCCGGACCGGCGACGGCCAGGCCGGCCGCCTTTTTCGAGCCCGGACGGTCCGAACGAAGCCAATGCCCGGCCAGCACGCCCAGAAGGACGGTGCAGACCGCCGGGAAGGTGGAGATGAGTCCTTCGTTGTCGCCATAGCCGTAATAGAGTTCTCCCGGGATCAACTGCTGGTCGATGTACGAGGACAGGCACCCCTCCATCGTCATCACGCCCGCGCCGAAACCAGGCACGGGAATCAATGCCGCGGCAATCCAGTACAGGATCAGCACGGCACCAACAATGATCGCCTGCGTCCGCCATTTCGTGTGCACCACGATGATCGCGGCAAAGAAATAACACAGCCCGATCCGTTGCAGCACGCCCGGCCAGCGCATTTGGGACCACTCGAAATTCTGCAAATTATTGAAAATCAGACCCAGCAATATGAGGATAACGCTTCGCTTGAGAATATGCAGGTGGATCGCGGCCAGAGTTTGCCCACGCTGGCGCCGGCGAGACATCGAAAATGGCAGTACCGTACCCATGATAAACAAAAACAATGGAAAAATCAGGTCCTCAAAACGAAATCCCTCCCATTTGACGTGTTCAAGTTGTTCTTTGATCGTTTGGGTGACGGGATTGTCCCAGACCTCGACGAGCCGGCTGAGCACCGTGCCGCCGCCGATGATCCAGAACATATCGAAGCCCCGAAGCGCATCGATCGAGACAACGCGCTCGGCCGGCAGACTTTGCTGGCTGGTTTCGGGCACAGGCGAATCCTTTCAATGGATTTAGCTTCACGTTGCACTTCAGCCCATCGACTGACTTTTTGGAAGTATATCAAGTAAGATTCCACTGGTCGACTCTTCCTTATCATGGTATCATGAGGTTATGAACAACAAGAACAAGTCTTCAACGCGTAGAGATTTCCTCCGATGCGTGGCGGCCGGCGCCGCAGGAGCGTTCGGTATGCCCTGCGTTGTCCCTTATTCGGCTTTGGGCTCGGGCGCTCCGAGCAACCGAATCACTATCGGCTGTATCGGGACGGGCAACATGGGTTTTACGGACCTGCAGGGTCTGATGCATCAGAAAGATACGCAAATTGTCGCGGTCTGTGACGTGAATCGGGGCAGCTACGGCTACAAGACGGCCACGCAGTTTCGAGGTCGCGAGCCCGCCCGCAAACTCGTTGACGACTACTATTCCCGGAAGGCGGGATCAGGTGTTTATAGAGGCACCGATGCTTACAACGATTTTCGTGAACTGCTGGCCCGTAACGACATCGACGCCGTATCCGTGACCACACCGGACCACTGGCACGCTATCCCGACGATCATGGCGGCTCAAGCCGGAAAGCATATCTATTGCCAGAAGCCGCTCAGCCTGACGATTGCCGAGGGTCGCGCCATGGTCGAGGCCGTTCGCCGGTATGGGGTGATTCTCCAGACGGGCAGCCAGCATCGCTCCAAGGACCGGATGCGGTTCGCCTGTGAGTTGGTCCGCAACGGCCGGATCGGTCAGGTCCAGCGCGTGCTAACGGACCTTCCCCGTCACGGACTGCGCTTCGAGATGGGTACCTGGGAGCCGACTCCGGTGCCCGACGGCTTTGACTATGATCTGTGGTTAGGACCGGCTCCGTGGGTGCCCCATCACGAGCACCGCTGTTTCTATACCTTCCGCTTCGTTCAGGATTATTCGGGCGGCGAGACGACCAACACCGGCGCTCACAAATTTGACATCGTCCAGTGGGCGCTGGGCACCGAGCGTACCGGGCCGGTGGAGATCGAGGACCTGGGAAGCGAGTTTCCCAAAACGGGCCTGTTTGACACGGTCAGCCGGATTCACTTCCGGGCGCGGTATGCCAACGGCGTTGAGTTGATTTGCACGCCGGACGGCGTCGGCGGTGCGGCGCGCTTCGAGGGGACCGAAGGGTGGGTGCACGTGGATTGGAATTCGTTCAAGACGCGTCCCGAATCTCTCGTCGATACCGTGATCGGACCGGACGAAATCCATCTCTATGAAAGCCGCGACCACAAGCGCAATTTCCTGGATTGCATTAGGTCGGGACGGGACCCGATCACTCCCGTCGAGGTGGGGCATCGTTCGGCCAGCGTTTGTCACCTGGCCAATATTGCGATGAGCCTCAAGAGCAAACTCCGCTGGGACCCGGACAAAGAACGCTTTATCAATAATGACCAGGCCAATCGTTTGCTCAGCAAACCTTTGCGCCCCCCGTGGCACATCTGATTAAATTTCATGGGAAGACAATTCAATAGCTTAGGGGCTTGGATATGAATCGAATCCTCGCGACCATGCTTACTTTGTTTTCGGTTGTTTTGTTGGTTGTGTCGAGCCAGAGTTGGGCGGAGGAGGTTCCCGATACAATCGTGCCGTTTTTTCGTCCGCCACCGGAACTTGCCGGGGATTTTGGGACGTATAAGTCGCCCTTGATATTCGACGATGGGACGAAGGTCAAGACTCCGGCGGACTGGCAACGACGCAGGCAGGAGATTCTGCACACGTGGTGCGGCTATTTGGGCGACTGGCCTCCTTTGATAAACAAACCCGACATTACATATCTGGCAAAGGAGCGCCGGGAGAACTTCACTCAGCATCAGGTTCGCATTGAGATCGCGCCGGGGGGGCAGACGGTCGATGGCTATTTGCTTATTCCCGAGGGTGCGAAGGCGTCGCCCGCTGTCTTAGTGGTTTATTACGATGCAAAAACGGGCGCGGGTTTAGGCAAGGAAGGACGGGATTTTGGTTATCAACTGGTCAAGCGTGGTTTCGTGGCGCTTTCGATCGGGACGCCGGAGTTTGCCAGCTTGAAGCCGCCTTATAAACCACTATACGATTGGGGTCCGGATGAGACGCCGCTTCAGCCGCTTTCGGCGCTGGCTTATGTCGCCGCCAATTGCCATACGGCGCTGGCGGGGTTACCCCAGGTCGATCCCGAACGCATCGCCGTCATGGGCCATTCGTACGGCGGCAAATGGGCCATGTTCGCTTCGTGTCTCTACGAGAAGTTCGCCTGTAGCGTTTGGTCGGATCCGGGGATCGTCTTCGACGAAAAGCGCCCCAACGTGAATTATTGGGAGCCCTGGTATCTGGGATACGACCCCGCCCGGCAGCGCCAGCGGGGCGTCCCGAGTGCAACGAATCCTCGCACCGGCCCGTATGAACAACTGTTTCTCCAAGGGCACGACCTCCATGAATTGCATGTCTTGATGGCCCCCAGGCCGTTCCTGGTCTCCGGCGGCTCGGAAGACCAACCCGAGCGGTGGAAGACGCTCAATCACAGCATCGAGGTCAACAAACTTCTGGGCTACACAAACCGGGTCGCCATGACCAACCGCAAAGGCCATTCACCGACCCCCGAATCGAACGAGCAGATCTACGTCTTTCTGGAACATTTCCTGGCTTCATCACGGTAACGCGCATGCATGTGCGTTCTTCGCACGTGGGTAGGTTGGGTCTGTCTAAGTGTTGGCCCCCCGTAGCAACCGGCGCCGACTGCTGAGTATGCAAATGATCTTGCCGGAAGACTCTGGCTCGGCAGCGTCAACGATCCGGCCGTGAAAATCGGCATAAACGCGGTGAACTGCGTCCACCAGCTCGCGGCGAACGACAAGCAGTATGATCGCGTTGGTCGAGGTCAGCAACGAATCGACACTGCTGCGCCAGCCCTGGCCGCGGAGTTCCAGAGGTCCGAATTCATCAACAATGACCAGGTCGGCGGATTCTGTCGCCTCTTTGGTCAGGGCAGCATTGCCGAGCCTCAATCCATCGTCGATAAAGGCAAACGGCCGCGTTGTGTCTGCGTCCATACTGCGCCTTGCCAAGGGGGCTCGAGTCTCATCTCTCAGGTCAAGGACATCGAATCCCATCAATCTGCCGTCGCGGTACAAAGACGGCGCCAATATGCCGGCAACCTTGAATCCCTCGGCTCGGGCGATTTTCACAAGTTTGGCGACACCGGTTGTCTTGCCGGAGTGCTTCTCCCCCACCCAGAGGATCAGTCTGTCCTGCGTTGCCAGCATCGATTACTTTCTCTGCGTTGGCTGACGAGAACCCGGCTTGGCGCGTGTTGCTCAGAAGATGTAGGCGGCAATGCCAAAGATCCAGAGTCCCACGGTAACGGCCAGCACAGCGCTCGGAACGATGTGCGGCTTCAGCCTAAAAGGAGTACGGAACGTTACCTTGAGCTGCTCGCTGAGGCGGGAGCTTGCCGGGACCAGGATTGCACATGCCAGCGCGGCCATGCTGCCACTTATGCCCACATGGCGTAGCACCTTGACAAACCCGCCCTGCACCCAATATTCGTAGCGAAAAACGTAAGTAATCATCAAAGCGAACAGCGCGTAGCTTAAATACGTTGCGGCCGCTGCGCCAAGCGACCGAGCCTTGATCTTGAGTACACTGAAAAGCAGATCGTAACACATCCCGGTCAGAAGGATGCCGAGAAGATGACAGGCGAAGAACGGGACATTCAGAAATTTGTACAACATCGCGCAGGCGGCGATCAGCGTCGCCGTGCCTTTCTGTGGATAGTATGCCCGGGCGACAGTCATCACGACGAATCCTATGGCGGTCAAAGGGACCGATGCGTACGGCACATCTGCCCGATACAGGGCATCGCCCAAAACAGCTTCCGAAATACCCCAAAGCCCCCCAAAGAATAGCACGGCCAAGATATGTTCCTTTTTCACGGTGGTACTCCTTGAACCAACTGTTCCTTTATTCCAGTCAAACACATTATAACACCTATTTGCCCTCAAGCCAGTGCTGCGTGAATACTAACAAGTCGAGCGTATTCACCTCTTGCTGCGACGGATCTGTAACAAGATCGGCTCCGCCGCACCAATCCGGCTGCCCGCATCCGGCTTCAAGCCAATGCCCGGCCAGGACTCCGAAGTCGACAAAGTCAACGTCGCAGTCACCGTCAAGATCGGCGATCTGATCCACGATGAAATCATCAGAGCGTCTCGTAAGCAACTGATAGTAGTCGTAATAAATACCTTCCGAATCTCCCGTGTATTGTTCGAGGATGCCGGTTACGCTGCAAAAATGCTGGTCTACTTCTGTGTACGGGTGATAAATCAACCCTTCCTCCTTGTCGGCGTTCATATAGTCGGAAACCCAGCAGGTCAGATTGGGGTCGGCATTGCTTGTGAGCAGGTAGTTGTCATAGGCTTTTCCATAACCGAGATCCTCGACAGACACATCGATGACTTTAATCAGCATGGCTTCGTATTTTTCGGCACCGTGGTCCGGCACGGCCCACGCGTCAGGGCTTTCGATAGGTGCCGCAATCTCATCAATCGTTACGACCAGCGGTCTCGGCAACGGATTGTTTGCGTCTACAACGGTCAAATTGGAGTCATAATCACTCTGGTACTGCAGGAATGTAGTGCCTTTATGATCTTCGACCATAACGTTCGTCAGAGAGACCCAATCGCCGACGACGACATTGTCAAAGGCATCGCTTGACCAGCCCTTCACTTGAATAGCGCCCCAGCCGTCGGGATAATTGGGATCCTGGAGAACAAGTCTCGGCCGGCCGCCGCTTCGTTTGTGTGTGACTATTCCCCCAAGGCAGTCCACGACGTTGCCATTCTGAGGGCTGACACCATCCGCATCATCGGTGTATTGGATTTCATGGATCGAGAGTGGCGTTGCCTGCAGCGGACTCACTGATCCGGTCATGGCTATAATAGCTGCCATCACTATCCCCGTTCTGGATGGCATTCTTTCCATCTTCTTGCTCCTTAGCATTACTCCAGTACCGCACAATTCTTTTCTTGCATTTCCTTCCGCAGACCTCAAGGATACCAGTCAGGGTCGCCAAGAGGCGGCACTTCCAAATCGTCCGGCCATTTAGTTTTCCAGACAGACTCTCTCCATTGGACGTGATAATCGCAGTAAAGGATCGAGCCGCCCAGCAATCCACCGGGTCTGGCGTGACGCGCGCTGAAGGCCTTCGGATAGCTGCCACAGTACTTTCCTGCCGTGGCGTTGTAGGTGGTGCCGCCGTAGCCCTTTTCAGGGTCCAGCAGTTGATCGAAAAGCAGAATCAGACGGGCCGAATTTTTTATGGACGTTGTCTTCAGGAAACTGGGCATATGCCAGTCGGTGCCTTTACTTCCATAAGGCGGCCAGCAGTTTTCGTCAAGTTCCAGGCAGGAATTCATGGCATAGGAAAAGAAACCACTTCTCCTGGGTCTGTATTTGTAACTATGATCTGGTGCGAGCCTGGCGGATGGGCATTGAAATACGGTATCCATTCCGGGACGTTGCCAATAGTCATGGTCACGCCAGCGTCTCTCTCCCATCAGGGGTGGGAGTACGTCGATCCAGCCGAAATAATAGTCTGCCCGCTCAGCATCTGTCTGTGGATTGCTTGATGTGCGATCCCGTCCGTCAATGTGAGGGTAGAAACCATCATTATCAGCAGAGTACATTTCAAAAGCTAATCCCCACTGCCGGAGTCGACTCTGGCAATGCGTCTGTTTGGCGATCGCTCGTGCCCGGTTCGTTGCCGGAAGAACAAGGCCGATCAACAGGGCTACCAGAGAGACGACGACCAATAGCTCGACGAGAGTGAAGGCAGATCTGAAAACGGGACCGAAGGGAGATGGAATATCTGCTGACTTACTCAATTGAAGAGTCCCTCGATATGGTTCCACATACTTCTGCGCTCCACAGCGTAATTAAGGAAGCCGAACATACAAGCCGCTCATTCGAAACAGCCAAGCTGGCATCTGCGTATTCTTATGTCATGCTGATTACACGCACGTCCGATCTCAACGATTTCTGTTCGGAATTCCTGCGCCAGTCCGAGGGCCTCTGTACAGGTCAGTTTCTCTCGGCCATGCGACCGAGCGTTCTTCTTGGCGGATTTGATGGCGTCAACTAATTGTCTCTTATCATCCGTTATTGACATGAGGAATAATTCGTTCCGGCTTAGTGTATACATTCATTTTGTCTGGCCTTACGAAGCCGCAGAGAGTAATGTTCCACGTATCCGATGCCGATACGGCATACGAAGAGACCGCAGAAACAGCGGCAATGAGTTCGATCCCGGCTTTGGCCGCTTTGGTTACAATTTCGAGACTCACACGTCCTGATAATGCCACACCACAGCCCTGTGCAGTACGCCCGGCCAACAAACATTTGCCGATCGCTTTATCCAATGCGTTGTGACGCCCAATATCCTCGGCAAACGCGATGATTTCTGCGGAGCTATCGAAGATGGCTGCGCCATGTGAGCCGCCGGTCAGATCGAAGACATGCTGCAAATCTCTGAGCTTTTGCATCGTGTCCGTGAGCAGGTGATCAGTGACTTTCAGTGTCTGACCGCATGGTGCTATGGTTTGAATCATCTTTTCGATGTTTCGCACCCCACACATACCACAGGAACTGGCTACAATGAGATTACGTCCGATGTCGATCCGTGTTGGATCCTGCACGTCTATTCCAATGACATGTGGAAGTTCGGGCTTCGTGTACGTTTCAACCACTTCATCGATGCCGTCTATCAGACCTTCGGAGAATGCGAATCCTATGGCAAGGGCTTTGATATCGGAAGGTGTACACATGACTGTGAAACTCCCAACCTGATCGATCATGATCGTCACGGGCAGTTCAGTGATGACGCGGTCGCGGGTGCATTCTTTTGAGCCGCCGGAATGGATACGGAGGACATCAACGTTGTCGATTGAATGCGGGTTCTCTCTTCCTATGATGTCGCCGGTATCTATCATTATGTTGCTGCCCTGGATAATTCAGGCAAGCCCGGTGCTATGGTTGCATACCAGGGCCCATGCATTCACTCAAGAATCTTTTTCACTTCTCTCCGTGCAGGTTTGTCCGCTTTGTATTTGTCTGAAGTTATGAAGGTCACCTGGGCTATTTAAGTTGATGAACGCATTGGCATTGTCAAAGCATATTGTTCGGGCGCCCAGTTGCGACCACAGAGATCCAGGGCTTCGTACTCCGCTGTCAATTGCCGCACAAATGTTCGGCGACAAGTCAGTGTGGACGATCGCGCAGAGTGGGTGTTTGACGAAATCTCGGGTCATCGCAAATGTGATCGGGCTATCCGTGGTACGGGACGCTTCCACCAAACGTGATATTTCAGTTGCCGTGATGGCGGGCAAGTCACATGGCATGAACAGTACGGCGTCGCAGCGACCGGCGAAATATCGAAGACCAGCCTCTATGCCACCCATTGGACCGATGTCCCTTCTCATATCAGGAATGATTTGGGTGCCGAACGGTCGGTACGGAATCGGATTGTTAGCTACGATCACTATCTCCTCGGCACCTGCTTGTTGGAGTTCGATAATCAATCGTTGCACGATACACGTTCCATCGGAAGTCTTCAGTATTCCCTTTGGAATTCTGCCCATACGACGGGCCTTTCCGCCGGCCAATATAGCAGCGCAAATTCGGTGTCTTGCAGTCTCAGCCAACATCACAGATCTTTTTCCCAGTCCTCAGACATAGCTGATCCCATCGACCACACATAGAGTTCTCAGAAGAGAGTTCCGCTCTCTTGCCCAATAAGGCTCTTATACCGTGCTCTTAATCTGAGCAGCACAAACTTTATACTCCGGAATCTTTGCGATGGGATCGAGCGTGTCGATCGTCAGCATATTGGCAGGGCCTTCGGCGAAATGGAACGGCATGAAAAGCCAACCTTTTTCGATATCATTCGTTACCTTTGCCACCGTCGTCACGTGGCCCCGGCGTGTCATCACTTCGACGCGGTCACCACTATTTATTTGAAGCCTTTCGGCGTCGCCACTATGTATTTCCACATAGCCGGTCGGTGAGATTTGATTGATGGCCGCCGACTTTCTCGTCATGGTGCCGGTGTGAAACTGATAAAGCTGCCTGCCCGTTGACAGTACAAATGGATATTTCTCGCTGGTTATCTCAGCAGGAGGCTTAAACTCGACAGCGTGGAATTTGCCCTTGCCTCTGGCAAACTTGTCTTTGTGCAAATATCTTGTGCCCGGATGGTCCTCATTCAGACACGGCCATTGTAGACCCACAGAGTCGATTCTCTCAAACGATATTCCGCCGTATATTGGTGACACCGATGCTATTTCATCCATTATCTTATCAGCGCCCTCGTAATCCATAGGATAGCCCATCTTCGTAGCAATTTCACAGATGATTCTCCAGTCGCTCCGTGCTTCGCCCGGTGGATTGACGGCTTTTCTGACACGTTGTACACGTCTTTCCGTATTTGTGAACGTGCCATCTTTTTCAGCAAAACAAACAGAAGGAAGAATAACATCTGCGAATTCAGCGGTTTCCGAAAGAAAAATATCCTGAACCACAAGAAAACCGACATCTTGCAGTGACTTTCTCGTTCTGTTCAGGTTCGGATCTGAAAGTGCCGGATTCTCACCCATGATGTACAAGGCCTTTATATCACCGGATTCTACGGCGTGCATCATCTCGACGACGGTAAGGCCTTTGGTTGGCGAGAGCGCTTCGCCCCACGCCTTCTCGAATTTCTGCCTTATCGCGGGGTCCTCAACGGATTGATAACCTGGGTACACATTCGGCAGGGCGCCAAGATCACATGCACCCTGTACGTTGTTTTGGCCGCGAAGGGGATTCACTCCAGAAGATTCTCTCCCTACATTGCCCGTTAGCATCGCCAGATTGGCAAGGCTGAGCACATTATCCGTACCTGTCGTATGCTGCGTTATGCCCATGCTGTAAATAATACTTGCCGTCGATGCCTTGGCGTATATTCTCGCCGCTTGTCGAATCTTTTCGGCGGGCACGGTCGTGATTTTTTCAGCCTTTTCCGGCGTACAATTCTTGACGACCTCGGCCACCGTTTCAAAGCCCTCGGTCCGTTCATTTATAAAAGCGCTGTCCTGTAGATTCTCACCTATTATCACACTCATCATGGCATTGACGAGCGCCACATCCGTGCCTGGCTTCTGTGCAAGATGCAGTCTGGCAAACCGAACAAGATCGATACCTCTCGGATCGGCCACGATCAAATGTGCCCCGTTTTTCTCTGTTGCCTCCTTTATAGCAAGTCCGATGACCGGATGGGCTTCAGTGGTATTGGAACCTATCACAAATATACAGTTCGCTTCTCTGATTTCATCAATCGAATTCGTCATGGCTCCGCTGCCGAACGCCCTGGCGAGCCCTGCAACAGTGGAAGCATGACAAAGCCTGGCGCAGTGATCGACATTGTTCGTGCCGACCGCCGCTCGCATAAATTTCTGGAATACGTAATTATCCTCATTTGTGCATTTGGCTGATGACAGCCCGGCGATGCTGTCGGGACCGTGAATTCTCTTGATTTCGCTCAACCTTCCCGCAACGAATTCAATTGCCTTGTCCCAGCTTGCTTCTGCGAATTCGCCGTTGTGCTTTATCAGTGGATTTGTCAGTCGCTTGTCGCTCGAAACAAAATCCATTGCAAATCTTCCCTTAACACACAGATTACCGTTGTTCGGGATGACACCCACCGGGCTGGTAACGCGGACAATCTCATCTACCGTTGGATTGATATTCAGGTCAATTTGACAGCCGACGCCGCAATATGGACAGGTTGTTCTTGTGCGAACAAGGTCTTTGCACTGTCCCTTGCCTTTTGCCCGACGCTCGTACAAGGCCCCTGTAGGACATGTCGATATGCACTGGCCGCACAATTCGCAGGTAGAATCATTCAAGGGCATGTCAAAGGCAGTAGAAACTTCCATCTGACTTGCCCTCTCGCGAAAGGTCAGAGCGCTATCCATCTGGACTTCTTCACATATTCGTATACACCTTCCACAACGAATACACTTGTTGGGATCGTACACAATTGCTTCGTTTCCAGTCGTATAGTTGCTAACGGACTTGGAATCACCAGGCTGATTTAAGAACTCATCGCTTATCTGATATTCGTAAGCATATTGCTGAAGTTTACAATTGCCGTTCTCATCGCACGTGGTACAACTACCTCGATGCTCATAACACAAAAGCTCCATGATGGCCTTCCGTATCTGGTAGATTTCGTCGCTGTGGGTACGGACGACCATTCCGGGAGCAATCTCAAACGTGCATGAGGTAACAGGATTCTTCTGACCCTGAACTTCTACAAGACACATCCTGCATGAGCCAGTCGGTTTTAGTCTCTCATCATGGCAAAGACTCGGAATTTCGATACCGTTATCCCTTGCCAATTCCAGGATCGTCTGTCCGGCTCGGCCAATGAGTTTCTTTTCGTTAATTGTAACTTCGACCTCTGACATGCTTTCCACAACCTTCACTTTTCAAGATCACATCTTAAACATCGGCATGCTTCAGTAAGAGCCTGCTGGCGATCAAGGCCGAGCACAACTTCGGCAAATCCCCGCTTTCGTTTCTCAAATGGGATACTTTCTTCCTCCGGTCTGTGCGTTGATTTGGTGAGTGTTTCTTCATCCGGTTTCATAAATGAGAATCCAATATCCTGCGGCAACTGACCCGTTCCACCAAGTGATCTTTCAATATTCACGGCAGCTCTTTGCCCACCGGCAATGGCTTCTATGACAGTCGACGCTCCTGTCACACAATCGCCTCCGGCAAAGATCCTGTCAACCGTCGTACGAAGCGTAGCTGGATCAACTTTTACTGTGGACCAGGCGGTCAACTCAGGACCGTCTGAATAATCCACCGGCTCTGTCGATACGGTCTGGCCAATAGCAGGTATCACAATGTCACAATCAAGAACCGTTTCAGAACCTTCGATGGGCAGGGGTCGAGGCCTGCCATCGGTACCGGCCTTGCCGAGTTGAGCCTTTATGAACTCAATGCCGGCTACGGTATGGTTTGTACCTACGATGCGTTTCGGAATACCAAGAGTGAACAGTTCGATGCCTTCCTCCATGGCCCCCTTGATTTCTTCCTTGTAGGCCGGCATCTCATGTCTCGTTCTTCGGTAGAGTATGATGACCTTTTCGGCTCCAAGACGAATCGCCGACCGGGCGGCATCGACAGCAGCATTCCCACCGCCAAGCACAACGATTCTCTTGCCACGACAATCCAACCCTTTGCCCAACGCCCTGTTACGGAGAAACTCAAGTGCGTCCAGCACGCCATCGAGCTTGATCCCTTCTATATCGATTGCTTTGCCATGCTGGGCGCCCGTGGCAACAAAGACGGCCTTGAAGCCTTGGTTCAGCAGGTCCGACGCTTTTGCGACTTCTGAATTCGTGCGAAGCTCGATTCCATGAGACAGAATAAAACCAATTTCTCTTTCAAGAATTTTCTTGGGCAATCTGAATTCGGGTATGCCCAGTGTGAGCATCCCTCCAGGTACGGGCTGAGCTTCAAATATGACACATGCCCGCTGCATGAGAGCCAAGAAGTATGCACAGCTCAGTCCGGCCGGGCCACTACCTATTATCGCCACTTCGGGCTTCTTGCTTACCGGTCGGACAACAGGGCTGTCGTAATCATCCACATTATCTGCAATAAAACGCTTCAAGGCGCGGATTGCCAGCGGACTGTCAACGTCCCCTCTTCGACACCGGCGTTCACATGGATGGTCGCAAACCCGGCCACAGACAGACACAAAGGGATTGCGTCGCCGGATAACACTGGCGGCTTCCGTGAGCCTTCCCTCACAGGCCAGCGCCAAGTACTCGGGAACATTAACACGGGCGGGGCAGGCATGTTGACACGGTGCTCTGACAAGGCCTTCACAGACCGCCGCCCTGCAGGTCTTTAACACAATATGTTCTTCATACTCTTCACGAAAGTGCCTCAGAGTAGAAAGGACGGGATTCGGTGCGGTCTGGCCCAGACCGCAAAGCGATGCTTTCTTGATGGCCTCGGCGAGTTGCTCAAGCGAATCAAGATCTTCAAGCTCGGCTTCGCCGCGGCAAATTCTCTCCAGGATATGTAACATTTTTTTTGTGCCGACTCTACATGGAGTACACTTGCCGCAGGATTCGTCTTGCACGAAGGAAAGGAAGTAACGTGCCACATCGACCATGCAAGTATTCTCATCCATGACGATGAGGCCGCCCGAACCCATGATCGCACCGATTTCCTGAACACTGTCGTAGTCTATTTCGTTATCGAGATACCTCGCAGGAATGCAGCCGCCTGAAGGTCCTCCGAGTTGTGCGGCCTTGAATTCCCTCTCGCCGGGTATCCCTTCTCCGATGTCATAAACGATCGTACGAAGGGTTGTGCCCATCGGAACTTCGACCAGACCCGTTCTTTTTACCTTTCCGGCCAGAGCGAATATCTTTGTACCTTTACTCTTTTCTGTTCCGATTCTGCTATACCAACTGGAACCGTTCTTCACGATCAGGGGGACATTTGCGAACGTTTCGACGTTATTGATGTTCGTCGGCTTGCCCATATAACCGCTTTGTGCGGGGAAAGGTGGACGCGCGTTGGGCATCCCCCTCTTGCCTTCCAGAGAGGCAATCAGAGCTGTTTCTTCTCCACAAACGAAGGCGCCGGCGCCCATACGAACCTGTATGTCAAAATCAAAATCCGACCCTGCGATTTCTTCACCCAGCAGCCCAGTGGTCCTTGCCTGCTCGAGAGCAATATTGATGTGTTCAACGGCAATGGGATACTCGGCTCGAACGTAGATGAATCCGCGATTTGCGCCAATGGCATAGGCCGCGATAATCATACCCTCAATGACCCTGTGCGGATCACCCTCCAGAAGGGCTCGGTCCATGAACGCGCCGGGATCTCCTTCGTCGGCGTTACAGATGATGTACTTTTCGTCGCCGGGAGATTGGCGACAATAGTTCCATTTTACACCTGTGGGAAAACCCGCTCCCCCTCTGCCGCGAAGGCCTGATTCAATCACCTGATCTATGATCTGCTGAGGCCGTTTTTGCGTCATGGCCTTAATCGCTGATACGTATGTGTCACGAGCGATGGCCTCCTCAATCTGCTTGGGGTCGATGCGCCCACAATTTTCGAGGACAATCCTTTTCTGCCGTTTGTAGAAGTCTATTTTTTCTATTTCGGGCTGGGCTGAGCCCTTCTGGATAACCGCGAGGCGCTCAACTGGTTTGCCGTGCCGAATCGTTGTCTCGATGATCTCTTCCACATCTTCAGGCTTTACGCCGCCATAAAGATACTCATCCGGCTCGATCAAAATCGTCGGAGCCAGAGCGCAGATTCCTATGCATCCTACCTCCACAACAGCGACCTGCTGCTCAAGTTCTGTGCCCGTGAGGCTTTCTCTGAATTGTTGCGCCACGTTCTCTGCGCCCAGTGCTCGGCATCCCGTCATGCAAATAAGAATCCTGGTTCTGTAAGCCTGCTGCCTGGCTCGTAGTTTGACAGCCAGGTGCTCAAGCTCATTGAGTGACGTTATCCTATCTTTACTTATTTGCTTATTCATACTTCTTAAGAATGCCTTCAATCTGGCTTGGCTTTAAGTTGCCGTAATAGTCATTATTCACCATCATGACGGGTGCAAGAAAACAAGTACCGAGGCAGGCTACAGTCTCAAAGGTAAACCGCATATCCTCTGTGGTTTGATCAGGTTCGACGTTTAGCAGCTTAGAAATGGTATTGATGATCTCGCGTCCACGTTTGACATGGCAGGCGGTTCCGCGGCAGCACTTGATTGTGTGTCGGCCATGCGGTTCGAGATAGAACTGCTCATAGAAAGTCGCTACGCCGAAAATGCGACTGACTGGAATTTTTGTATGCTCGCTGATTTCCAAAAGGACATCCTGAGGCAGATAACCATAGTGTCGCTGGACTTCCTGCAAAACTGGAATTAAATCTCCTTGTTCCGCCTCTCGAACTGAGTCAAGTATTTGTAAAGCTGCCATACAATCACTCACATCGTGGAAAGGACCTATTTTTGCGTAATGGCTATCAGAAGTTGTCACTGATTACAACCAAAATCTATGAATTCAGGCAGACCCCGGCTGTTGTGGAAATCTCAGGATGATGGTCTTGGAGAAAGTCCCTATGAAACAAGTACTTACGGCAATACCTTTGCGAGACGGAGAATTGTCTTGTGACCTACAAAGTCGTTAAATGCGACCGGTTGACCATCGACAACGAAACGACGTCGCGGCCAGTACAGTTATCGGTCGCGGCCGGTACCAACCGGAGTCAATTGCACTTTTCGAACATATTCTCCTTTTTCTGGCAGAAGCGTGTTCGTCCGGGACTGCTGTGCCAAGATGCCGCCTATGCCCTGGAGTGTGCCGGCAGGGATGGGGACGGTGAAGCGGCTGTTTCGCGGTTGGATGCAGTGAAGACCGAACTCGAAAAAGTCATGACGTTCTTATCCCGAACGGACTGGATGGACGTGGCAAAGCGCGAGAAGATCATTACAGATGATACGCTCAATGCCCGTATGGCACGCAGATGACAGCCGGACAGGCCATTCCATACGTCCGTATCGCCGGAGCCTGTAGGTGTATGCAGGACGGGTCAAAGAAGGCACGCGGGCTCAACGGATAGAAAAAGGGCTTGGGGGCACGGTTGGCACCCCCAAGCCCGGGAACATCACTTTGCCAGGTTGTAGAAGGTGTATTACAAACCGGCTATCTTAAGAATCTCAGCCTCAGATAAGGCCCAATCGTAGACACGCACATCATCGAGAGTCCCGGCAAAGAACTTCTCCAGGCTACCGTCTGTGTGGCTGGTAATGGCTCCGATCAAGGCATTATGCTGGGAGGTGCCCGAGAGGTCGTATCCTTCGGGCAAATCTATGCTCCCGTCCAGGACGCCGTCCACGTACACGAGCGAGGTGTTCCCATTCCTGATGCCGACGACGTGATGCCAGGCGCCATCATTAACGACGGTAGCACCCTTTGCCTGTCTCTTACTGCTGTCGTCATCGGTGGTCAGGGTCATCTTGTTATCGTTGCTCTCGCCCATGGCCAAGGTATACCGTATTCCGCCGCTGTTGTCGCCGCCCTTGGCATAGACGGTGCCTCTTTCGGTCGCCGTCATGTTGATCCAGGCAGACACAGTAAAATCGCCTGTCCCGAAGTCAAGGATGCTCGGATTGCCGCAGTCCACGTAATCATCGACACCGTCGAGCTCCAGTGCGCCATCGATCATTCCGGCTCCCCACAGGGGTTCGCCATTCACGGTGCCGTCATTCCCATTGCCGCTTGCATCAAGGGCGAGGGTCCCGGCGCCATCATCTAACGTCCAATGCCCCACGGGCTTAACGTTCGGGAAGAGCCGGAGACTGCCGACGGTAATCACACCTGTGCCACCGGAGGCCGGGTTGTCCACGTCGCCGATCCCCAGGGCCACGGAACGAATCGCGGTCAGATCGATATCAAGCTGACCCAGATGGACGGCCCAGTCGGTCCACTCGGTCTTCAGGGCCGCCGCCGGATCGGGATTGCGCACCACCGCCGTCGCACCGGTCGCATCCGTGAACTGCAAGTACAGGGGCTCGGGCGAATTGGCCGCCGGCATGCCGATTTCGGCGGACGTAAATGGCCCTGCGGCAACGCCGCCGCCACCAATGACCTCCGAGAACGTCGCCTCAGCAAAGACATCTTCGCCGGAATGCGACGTCACCGCCAAGCCGATGTATATGGGCGCCGGTGTCATGGGAAGAACCTGCGGGTTCCAGGACATCGGAATAACCGACACGCCGTCAGCGGAGTAGTAGGCATTGATGTAGGGGAACGATCGCTCCAGCATGAGCCAGACCGGCGCAGTCGCCGCCTTCTGATCATCCGTAACCACGGGGTCGTCAGCGGTTGCGTCGGCACCGGCCGCCGCCCTTGATTGGAATCGGACGCCGTTGGCACCGGTCGCAGCCACAATCGCATACGCCGAATCGGGATCCAGCGTCTGGCGAATCATGACGCCGGCCTTCGTCCAGTCGTCGGTATGTACCAGGTTGTCCACTTTGACCATCATAAAGCCATCACCGGTGAGCTCCTTGTAGACGTACTGGAACTGATCCGACGTGCCCCAGATGTCGCTGCCCGCGCCGAGCACTGTGTAGGTGCCGGCGGCTTCATCCACCGTCACGCTGCCGCCGGCGCGCTGTCCGTGATACCTGAGCACGAGCATGCTGAGTCCTTCATCGCCACCGCTCCAATCCAGAGGCGGATCAAATTCCAGCTCAGCCCCGGACAGGTAGGGTTCTGCCGTGTTGTCGTACGGCACCGGTGTTTCCTCACCGAAGATGAGGATGTTGTCGCCGGTCGTGAAGCTCCAGATACGACCTCTGGTGACACTGCCGTCCGAATTGATTTCGTCGATGCGCCAGTAGTACGTCGTCTCGAGCTCCAGAGCCGGGCTAAAGCTCTCGTTGCCAAGGTCCTGTGTGCCCTTGAATACGTCCATCTCTTTGGACACCTTGGCCTCGGCCACGGCGTTCTCATCGGTGCCGAAGTACACATTGTGCTGAGCCGCATCATCTCCGGGCGCCCAGTTAAGAGCAACAGTGGGCTGCACGTCGGTTGCGCGATCAGCCGGACTCGGGCCATGGGCACGCAGAAGGTCGATTCTCATATCCAATCCGATCTCCTCAGCCGTCAGCTCCTTGTCGTAGAGACGCACCTCATCAATCATCCCGGTGAAGAATCGGTCGTTGCTTGCGGCACGACTCCCTATCCTGGCATCGTTATGTGCGGTGAGATCGAACACAGGATCCGGATCTGTCGTGGGCCTCGTGTCGTCCGCACCATCGAGCCAGAGTATCACGTCCGGATAGGAGCATGTGACCTCCCCTTTGATGGTCACGGCCACATGGTGCCATTCACCATCGGCCAGGTTGGTGTCACCTTGGACATTGCCGCCATGATGCTCGAAGCGGAGCCTGCCCGCGTCGATTCGCCAGCCGAATCTTTGGCCGGCCACGTTGGGTCCCCACTCCAATATCGAGTTTGTCGAGTCCGGACCTCCTGCGTCAGCGGTTCCTGTGCTCGTAGTATTGACCCACGCACTTGCGCTGACGGCAGGCGCACCGAGAAGGCCCTTCCATCCGTCTATGTTGATATAGTCGTCAACGCCGTCGAACGCAAACGCACCGGCTTCGTACCCGGCCACCAACTGTGGGTCGCCGCCAAGTGTACCATGCCGGTCGTAACTGGAGGAATCCAGGACATAGCCGAGATCAAGATACTCACCATCCAGCTTCCACCAGCCGACAAGATTCGGGTCACTGATCGGTACCTTGGGTACTGTGGAGAAGCTCCAGACATCGCCGATGTGCGCCGTTGTCCCATCGGCCTCCAGCTCATCGACGCGCCAGTAGTAGGTAGCGCCCTTCGCAAGACCTCCAGGATCGTAGCTTGTCTCCAGCACGGTGCCTTGGTACACATTGATCGCGCCGACCGTCACATCCTCGAGGTTGTTGCCGAGGAACACCCGGTGCGCGGCCGCATTAATGCCCGCACTCCAACTGAGGGTCGTATCGGCGAGCCTAAAGACGCTGCCATCAACCGGGCTGGGGTCGGTAGTCGTCAGGCCGGGAAGCGTAAAGCTCCAGACGAGACCTTCCCACGGACTATCCGGCTCGTCCGGATTGATTTCGTCGACGCGCCAGTAGTACGTCGCGCCTGGCGTCAGGGCGCCAACACCAGCCGTGGCTGCCGTCTTGTTGCCCAAGAATGCATCAGCGGCGCCCGCGACGACATCGTCGAGACTCTCGCTGAAATACACATCGTGTGAGACCGCAAGGTCTCCCGGCTTCCAGGTAAGGTTCACCCAGGTGGCCTCGTACAGCGCCCCCTCGGCGGGGTCGGGTTCCGCGGCATAGGGCCAGGGGACTTTCCACGCACCCAACTCGGCGGGTGTCAGTGCCTCATTGAGAATCCAAACCTCGTCAACGGTTCCTTCGAAATACCAACCATCGCCAGAACCATCGTTGTCATGAAACACGTTGTTCTGTTTCGTATACCCTATCGCGTTGTCATTGCCGTGATTCCATATTTCAGCGCCGGGAGCTTTACCTATCAACTCCCCGTCCATCCACATTTCAAACTTATCCTCCTCCTGGCCTGGAGTACCGTCTCTGATGACCAAAGATACTGTGTACCATCTATTCGAAACAATGGGAGCGGAAATCCACGAACCCGGATTCCATTGAGGTTCATAATCTGCTAGGTTCCATCCTCCCACGTAGGCTTTACCATCATGGACGTAGATAGTAAGCCCGCGCGTTCTGCCCCCTTCTTCAAAAACGGTCTGTTTTTCCTGTTTGGTAACATCTGCGCAACTGAATACAGCAATAACAGTACGATTGGGAAAAGGACCACCGGTTACGTTGATAAACTCGGAATCCGGGATGTGGACTCCGTCATCGACTCCATCGAACTGTAGCGCGCCACCAGTAAAGCCACCCACGACTTGTGGGTCTCCCACTATGTTGCCGGTAAGGTCGTTTGCCGAATCGTCTGGGACGCCACTGTCAATGACATTGTCAAGAAGGTATACATGACCGGTGGCGACGGTAGCCGGGTCGATCTCGACTAGTGAATTAGCCATGGCGCTGCCGGCCACGCCCAACACGAAAGCAAGGCAGACCAGGTAAATCAGTTTATTGGACATAATGAAGTCCTCCTTCGCAAGATATGAGGTTATACAAAGAGCCGTGCTTTGGCCACACACCAAAACACCCGTCGTTTCAACAAGCAGTGAGCATAGCCGCCACGTAGACTTCTCTGAGACGGCTCGAAATTGAACGACTGAAGATTGATAATATCATGTACCTCCTCTAAGCTCAATGCTCGTTGTGGACACTCTTTCGCAGCCTTGCCTGGCGTCCGTCACGTGCGAGAGCCGGATGGCACTCCCGTATGACCACAGCGCGGCACTTGGTCGGCACCCGGTCAGCCAGCCCGGAATGCCCGAACAGAACGAAGCCGCTCGAATCGGAGCGCAACGCTCAACGGGACATACCGATACATCCGCGGGTGCCCGTTCACTGCGGGTGAAGATACGGGCCGGCAAGCCACAGGATGCCAGCCCGTCGGTCCCCACCCATTGGCATTCTCTTGTTATTCTGCCGGTTCTTCCGGTTCTTCCGGCAGGAGAACGCCAAGGATATCGTCAGTAAACGCCCACAAATCATCAACGTCCACGTCGCCATCCTGGTCATAGTCCAAGGTCGGGGTCGGAACCTCTTCGATCTCAACCTCAACCGGTGGGAGCCATAGCTGGTCTGCGGCGGTCTGCCATGCTTGTGCAAACTTGGCTATCGCCGCGCAGATATCGCCCTCACGGATGGCCGCGCACGCTTCGTTCCTGAGTGCCTTGGCTTCCGAGACGTCTGCGCCCTGGAAGGCCGCGGCTGAGATGACGGCCTCTGCCACCGCCTGATCCGCCGCTGCCAGAAGCTCCACCGCCTCGGCCACGGCCTCGGCCACGTTCGGATCGTTCGGATCAGACACGTTCACAACCAGCTCGCACGCCGCCAGTTCGTGCTCGAAGACGTCAGCCCCGCCGACACCGCGTTGCGCGTCGGCGATACGCTCCGGGCTCGCCCAGAAGACGCCATCGCCCAAAGCGGCGTTCAGGTGGTCGACGGCCTGCTGGACCGGGTCGTTCGGGTCGTCAGGATTGGCGAGAGCTTCCAGGAGAACAACGGCTTGTTCTTTGAGAGAGTACGTAGTCGGAACAACGGTCACCGTCGCCGTGCAACTGTCGGTTGAGCCGCTCTCGTCGGTCACCGTGACGGTGATCTCCGTTTCGCCTATTGCGTAGGGACCTTCCGGATCCAGAATGACTTCGATCTCGTCGCCATCCGGGTCGAATGAGCTGTCGCACGCTATATCTATGCGTCCGACGTCCGCCTGAAGATTCTTCTGCGCCGGTACGGTCACATCCTGGCACACCGCCACCGGGACGTAGTCGATGGTCAGACTCCAACCTGCGAGAGTCCCCACATCCAACTTGCTGTCATCGGTGATCTCGAGCACCCATGTGCCTTTGGCATTCAAACCATCGAAGTCCGACAGGCTGCCTTCCGGCTGAAACTCACCCATGAACGGGGCTGAGCCGTCCGCGATGGCCACGTCAGCTTCATCATTGAACATCGTGTCCTTAAGGTCGTTGGCCCCTCCGCCGATGTTCGTGAACAGCGCGACGCTCGTCCCGTCCGGTGCGATCAGGGTGGCCGACAGATCTTCAAGATAGCCGTGTGTGATGCTCAGCGCGACATTGACATCCGCCACGATGAATGCGTCCGGCACGTCCAGAGCGGATGCGCTCGTACCGGGGTCCTTGATCTCCATCGGGACGTCTTTGCTCTGATAGAGAGTCCCACCGGATTCCACGGGCTCCGGCTCCACCGGTGGCGGCGGTTCCGTCGACTCGATCATCAGTCCCCACGAGTTCAGCGTTCCTGCATCGCGACCCCAATCGTCGAGAATCTTAAGTTGCCAGGTGCCCGCGGCATCCAAACCATCGAAACTCGCCAGACTGCCCTCCGGCTTGTACGAGCCTTCAAAGGGTCCCGAGCCGTCCTTGATGGATGTGGCCGCCTCATCATCGAGAACCGTGTTCGTGAAATTCTCCGTGAAGGGGCCTACATCCGTGAACAATTCCACCTTCTTTCCGTCGGGCGCGATGAGGTAGACGTCCAGGTTGGCATTCTGACTGTGCGAGATGTCAAGGACGACATCGACATCCGCAATCTCGAATGCATCCGGCACGTCCAGGGTGGAAACAACCTGCCCAAACCCGTACCAGTCCGCGTCCGGAATGCCTTTGGGTACGTCATTACTGCTATATTCATAAAGTATCGCTCTTGCATCTGCAACCAGCAGCAACGACACAACGGTCACCATCAAAACTATTGCTAACTTCATATTTGTTTTCATATATCTTTTCCTCCTACGTGATTGCCAGAATCTCCTTCATACTGTGGTACGTCATCCATCGTGCGTTTGACAATCACAAATCTCAGCCTATATCGGCATCGAGTCCCTTCTGAGGGCTGGCAGCCTACTACCGGCCAGCCCCGTCGCCTTGGACTCGCGTTCTACACCTCTGGTTCCGGCTCGGGCTCGGGTTCCGGCTCGGGCAGCAATTCCCCGAGGACCGCATCGGCAAACGCCAAGAGGTCATCGACGTCCACGTCGCCATCCTGGTCATAGTCTAAGGTGGGAACTTCTTCCACCACGACCTCGACCTCCGGCACCCGCAGAGCGTCTGCGGCGGCTTGCCATGCCCCTACACAGTCCCCGGCGCATCTCAGCTCTTTGGCCTTTGTGACGTCGGCGCCTTGGAAAGCGGCGTCTGAGATGACGGTGTCTAACACCATCATGCCGGCTTCCATAATCAGATCAATGGCGAGAGCCTGATTCGGGTCCGCAGGATCCAGTAAGAGGATAGCCGCACGCGAGGCCTCTACGGCCGCAATCCCATTCTGGCCGCCTTGCCCGTCTGCCAGGCGCTCCGAACTGGCCCAGATGACGTCGTCCCCAAGAATTACCTCGAGGTGGGCAAGAGCCTCCGCAATCGGATCAGGCTCCGGCTCTGGCTCCGGGGCATTCGGGTCCTCCGGTGCATTCGGGTCCTCCGGTGCATTCGGGTCCTTCGGTGCATTCGGGTCTATCGGCTCGGGCTCGACAATCAAGCCTGACAGTATCACGGCGGCTTCTTCCACTCGGGAGTAAGCCGTCGGAAGAACGGTCACGATGGCCGTGCAGGAGTCCGACGCACTGTCATCGGCTACTGTCAAGGTTACTTCAGTTTCTCCTATCGGGTAGGGACCCGGCGGATCCAAAGTCAGCGTCAGCTTGTCGCCATCCGGGTCGTAGGAACCGCAGGCAACATCCTCAGGCGTGACGTTAGCTACCAGGCCCTTCCCTGCCAGAACGGTTACATCCTGGCACTTCGCGATTGGAGCGCCGTTGATTATCAAGCTGCAGCACTCCAGCGTCCCGGCGTCCAACTTATTGTTATCGGTAATCACGACCGTCCAAGTGCCCGCGGCGTCTTCACCGTCGACGTCCGACAGTTTGCCTTCCGCCTGGAACGTCCCTTCAAAGGGCGCAAAGGCCGGAAGGGGTGTTTCCGCCTCGTCATCGAAAATCGTGTTCTTGAAGTTGTCGCCGCCGTCACCAATGTTGGTGAACAGGGCCACCTCGGTGCCACTGGGCGAGACGACAACAGCGCTCAGATCCCCGACATACGGGTGCAGGATCTGAAGCTCCACATTAAGGTCGATAATGATCTGTGCCTCTGAAACCTCAATGGTCACTTCCAGCGTACCCGGATCCGGAATGTCCTGGGGTACGTCTTTGAGGCTGTACGTGCCCCCAAATGCTTGTGCGACCAGGAACACGGACACAAGAACCGACCCCATGATCTTCGTTAATCTCGAATTGCTTGTCATTTGTGGTACCTCCTCGCAATCGTTAACAAAACCTTGTCCATAACAAACACTAATTTAGAACTGTTCCCGCATCCTTACTCCGTACATATCCTATGCTTGTTCTAAAAGCCCCAAGTCTCAGCCCATATCGTCACCACCTCCTTTCCCAGCAAAGTTGCCAATGACTGCTGCGATGCGAAGAGGCACTCCGCGCTTGCCCCAGCGCCTTGGTTGATAGGTCTTGCCAAGGCAGAATGTGGGGCACGTTCTACGATTAGCAGTGTGCTACCACCCCCGGGAGCTAATGGCATGCTCTTCATCATCCTTTCTCCTTTGGCTTTTCGTCCGGAAGATAAGGTTCTTCCGCCTCGTTTCGTTCTTCTCCATTCAGGACATGAGGGGGTTGATAATACTATGATACACCCTTCCCCAATGCCCTAAACGCGTGTCTCCTCCAGTAGACCCTGTCGCAACAGTCCTCCTGCTGCTGCCTTTGCCCAGAATTCACCTATTATAATACAAAA
>Ga0209427_10000965_pt1 | contig 32353 bp, 30 predicted proteins | sample DeeMarSWOR136_30_FD_187465 | JGI IMG/M metagenome (GOLD analysis project Ga0209427, IMG submission 187465) | Marine sediment microbial communities from White Oak River estuary, North Carolina - WOR-1-36_30 (SPAdes) (version 2) | ecosystem: Environmental > Aquatic > Marine > Intertidal zone >...
CGTGGGCGGAGGGGAGCCAAATGTGAAGGCCAAACACTGCCATCTTTGTGAAGAACCCGATTAGGATTGCTAGGGCTATCCAGCCTGCGATGGGGCTGCCGACGACACCGCTGAGGGCCGAGATCTCGAAGCTCCCGGTGATCCAGTAGCTACTGAGAAGGCCGGCTAACATTATCACAGCGCCTACGTGAGTCCACATGAAGTACATCATGCCGATGCGCTCCCTCTCGCCGTAGCCATAGTTGTTGATGAGGACCCAGCTCGGCACAAGCATGAGCTCGTAAAACAGGTAGAACTGGATCATGTTCGTCGTTAAAACAGTACCAAGCATGCCAACGGCGTAAAGCAGGTAGAAGGCGTAGTAAGAGGCATAGGCCGAGTTTGGGGTCGGGATTCCAGTTTGGTGCTCCTCCTCATGGAACACATGCTCCATATACCTCACCGAGTAAACGCAGATCAAGAGGCTGAGGATGTTAACGGTGAGTAGCATCCATACGCTCAAGCCATCGGCGAGCAGGCCAAAGGTCAGTCCCGCCGCCGGGGCCCATGTATAGCTTTCGTCATAGGATCCTCCCCCATGTATCTCTAAGGCTACACCAACCGCCAGCAGCAGGGACACCAATAATGGAAGAGCTGCGAAGTACCCCACGTTCTTACCCATCTGCTTACCCAGGAAGTAAACGACGGGAGCGGATACTAGTGGTACCAAAAGCACCAGAGCCATAGAGTACGGTATTGCCAACTCAGAAGCCTCCATACTGCATATACACGAAGCCTACGATTAGAGCTAGGAATATTATGACCATGTAGATTATGTTATAGGACAAGACGCCTGTCTGGAGCTTCTTGACCCAGTTGTGGAACCCTGTCATAGCCGCCGGGACCCCGACGTTCAACCCCTCATCGACGACCTCGGTCTCTAAATCCTTGAACAAGACCCTGCTCCCCTCCACAAAAATAGACAGGACGCCTGTGTTGATGAGGGGGTCGTAGACTTTGGCCTGGAAGACGGAGAGCACCTTCCCGAAGGCGACAGCAGCTCCGCTGAATAATCCAGAGATCTTGTCGAAGACCAAGCTCTCCAAAGTGGAAAACATCGCCTTCGCGAAGTCGATGAGACCGTAGACGAAGACCGCATAGTATGTGGAGTTCATGTACCAGCGGTTCCAGAGGAAGGTGTGGATGCCCTTCAAAAGGGGATTACCGGAAACGAACTCCCACGAGTCAACCTTCTTTGCGAGATAAAAAGTCCAGCCCAAGACGCCGCCGATCAGGAGCATAGCCCCGGAAGTGCTCCAGGCTGTCAGGGTTGTGGAGAACTCCGTATGGTGGGTATGCAGCGGAATCTCCATGTGGTGGAGCATCTCGTGGAGCTGGTGCTCAATGAACAGCTCCGGAGAGTATTCGGGCGCGAAGAACCCTACAAGGCCAAAGAAGCCTACCACACAGACGAGGGCGACGAGGATAGCTATGGGCACCCACATCGTCTTCGGAGACTCATGGGGGTGGTGACCGTGGTGCTCCATCTCCTCTATGTGGTGACTCTCATGACCTAGGAAGGTGACACTAATGTACCTAATGCTGTAGAAGAAGGTCATCGCTGCGCTGATGGCCCCCACGGCCAGAAGGGTCATGGATAAAGGCGTATTGGCTATCAGGCAGGCTAGGAAGACGGCGTCTTTGCTCCAGAACCCACTAAGTGGCGGGATACCAGCGAGAGAAGCCGTCGCGACCGTCATGAGGAGGAACGTTATGGGCATGTACTTCTTCATCCCGCCCATGTTGAAGGTATAGATCGTGTGGATTGCGTGGATAACCGAACCAGCGCAGAGGAAGAGCGCTGCTTTGAAGAGGGCGTGACTCGCTAGGTGGAAGATTCCTGCGGTTAGGCCGGCGACGTAGGCGCCTTCACTGAGGCCGGAGACGCCGAGGCTCAGCATCATGTACCCGATCTGACTAACAGTCGAGTAAGCTAGGATCTTCTTCAGCTCAATGGAGACCAGGGCCTGGGAGGCAGCCATGAAGCATGTGAATGCGCCTACGCAGGCGATGGTGATGAAGTAGATTTGGGCCTCAGGTAAGTGCATCTCCCAGGTGCCTAGGTAGAAAACCGGGGACATCCTCGCAACGAGATATACACCTGCCTTTACCATAGTGGCTGCGTGGATGAGGGCGGAGACCGATGTTGGGCCAGCCATCGCTTCGGGGAGCCACTCATGAAGGGGGAACTGGGCAGATTTGCCAATGGGACCCCCTAGGAAGAAGATAGCGGTCACCGCTAAGAGCCCTGGTATGGCCGCTAGATGTGGAAGCCACTCGTGGGCTGACTCGATGAGCTCGAGATAGTTAAGAGTTCCGGCAAAGTTGAAGATGATAAAAATCGCTGCTAGGATGAAGACGTCGCCGATCCCTGTTACAACGAATGCCTTCATACCGCAATGGGAGGGGGGGAACATCTTTGTAGGCGGCGGGCCCCCAAGCCACCGCTCCTTCTCGTCCCTAAAATAGTAGCCAATGAGGCCATAACTGCAAACACCGACGCCCTCCCATCCGATCATGGTCTGGACGAGATTATCCGATAGGACAAGTAGGAGCATGCTCCCAATGAAGTAGAGGAAGAAAAACCAGAACCTCATCAAGTGGTGGTCGCCGTGCATGTACTCCGTAGAGTAGACGACGATGAGGAAAGAGATGAATGCGACCACGTTGCAGATGATGATGCTGAGGGGGTCGACGAGGACGCCGACCTCGAGAGGGTGCCCGCCTGGGAATGTGATCCACGTCGTGAGCTTGATGTCACCGGGGTAATGGCCACTAAACAGCCATGGGATCATGGATGCAGCAGAGATCACCGACATGAACGCCCATGCAACGGCCGCGTTGTCCCTGATCTTGTGGCCGAGCCTCTCGAAGATGGGCATGGAGAGGGCGCCTATCATCGGTAGTATCCAAGCAAGCCACGGACCTGGGTACTTTAAAATGACCTCGAGGGGGGTCATCGCCGGTATGGGATCCATCACACATAACCTCCTGTCAAATCTCCTACCCTCTTAAACATCCGGTTAATAGCGTTTACGTAGACTCTCAACCCAGCACCGCCCCGATATACATGGAGAGCCCTTCGACGAGGGCACTGGATGCTTTGGTCGCCAGGTTAATGATGGGGGCAGGCCAAACCCCGAGGATAATTATGATGGCGGCCATTACGAAGGTCACCGCAACCATCAGGACCGGCGCCTCGTGGACCTTCAGACCATCCTCACGCGGTGCCAAGAGCACTTGCATTATCCTGATGTAGTATGCCATACTGAGGGCACTGTTGAGAACCCCCATAACGCCCAGCCATGCTAGATCAGAGCCGAAGGCCGCAGCGAATAAATGATATTTGCTTATGAAGCCGTTGGTGCCCGGGACGCCACCTAGTCCGAGGAGGGCTATGAAGAGGGAGAGGGATGTGAAAGGCATCATCTTGCCGACTCCCCTCATGCTGCCTATGTCTCTCGTGTCAGCCTCGTGGACTAAGGAGCCCGCGGAGAGGAAAGCCATCCCCTTCATCATCGAGTGGTTGAAGATATGGAGGAATGTGCCCATTACTCCATATGCAGTTCCTGAGGCCAGACCCACGAGCATGTATCCTATCTGCGCGATGCTTGAGTATGCGAGAAGTCTCTTTATATCGCTCTGCAAAAGGGCCATGACGTTTGCCAGGGTCATAGTGAGGACCGAAAGTAGCGCTATGGGCATCTTAAAGACTCCTGGATCGAATAATAGGTAAAGTACACGAGTCATGGCATAGAGGCCGGTCTCGATGACAATGCCAGACAATAAGGCGCTGATTGGACTCGGGGCCTCAGGATGGGCGTCTGGAAGCCAGGTGTGGAGAGGGACGATCGCCGATTTGACGCCGAAACCGACCACGAGCGTACTGAAAAGGACGAGAAGCCAGGGAGTAGTAGCTGCCCCTTTTAGGCTATCAGCTAGCATCGCGAAATTCAGCGTTCCGGCCATCCCGTAGATGAGGGCCATGCTCAGAAGGAGGAAGGCGCCTGCAGTTGCGCTCATGATAAGGTACTTCAACCCGGCCTCGATTGGCCCCCAACGAGCCTTCAGAAAGGCGACAAGGACATAGCTCGATAGGCCCATCAGTTCCCAGAAGATGAATAGGGTGAAGAAGTCTCCCGCCATGGCGATACCGGTCATACCGGCCATCATGAACGTGACAAGAGTGTAGAACTCGGTGAGGCGGCTCTCCCTCTCCATATAATGAACAGAGTAGATCGCTACCAAGAAACCTATGAAGGCGACACTCCCTGCCATATAGATGCTGAGGGCGTCGATCTCTAAGCATCCGCCGAGGGGTGGATTTTGCCCCCATATGGCTATGACTCTGACCGCTATATCACCCTCCGACGTCGAAAGGTCTTGGTACAGCATATAGTTGGAGACGAATGCAGCTCCCGATACGATGACCATCCAGGCCTCTCGCAGCTTCACAAGCCCAACCTTCTCCGCGAGTATGCCTATTAGTGGTGAAATGATGCCCCCGACAAGGAGAACAAATAGTGGGAGGGGTAGGTTGATGCCCTGCGATATGAATTCCTGAGCTACCATCTTAGACGCCTCAGTTTCCTTATGTCAAGGGTCTTATAGTGCTTGTATACGTTGAGCACCATGGCAAGACCGACAGCTATGACCGTGCCATCGAGTACTATGGCCATCATAACTACTGAATGAGCGAATGGATCAACGAAGCCTATGTTCTGGGTCGAAAACGCTATGAAGCAGAGATTCGCAGCGTTGAAAAGGATCTCGACGCCTATAAGGAGCCGGACCATGTCCCGCTTGATCATGAGGCAGCCGAGGCCGATGACCAACATAAGGGCCACAGAGACTAGGAAAGGCGAGAGCGGCAGCATTAGCTTGCTCCCTCCTCTGGCTTTAGCAACGCTAGGCAGCATATCACAGCCGTGACGATAACGAAGGCTTGGCCGGTGAGGTCTAGAGCCCGATACTCCCATAGGAAACGGCTCACTAAGGTAGCGATCCCATCATATGGCTCCTCGGGTGCAAGCGGCCTCGTGAGTTTGCTCGATGCGTATTCATTCGTTGGGAATGGAACCTCCAAGGTGAGCCACGAGAAGATGAAGAGGCTCATAACTATAGCGAGGGTAGCGGCGGCCGTTCCGTACTTAGCCATTCTTCTGCTCATGCTTCTGCCTCCTCAGTGATCTCCATTCTCCCTGCCTTGGTGAACATGATGGTGATTACGAAGAAGACGACTACGGCGCCCGCGAATATGGCCAGCTGGAAGAGGGCGACGGTGGGGGCCCTCATCATGTAGTAAACAATGCCTAAGGAAATGTTGGTACAGAGCAGGAAAACGACGCCGTACACTATGTTAACGCTCGAAACGGCGAGTAATGCAAAGAGGACTGTCATGGCCAGCGCAAGGAGTAAGGCTATCATTCCTCCTCCACCCTCCTGTACTTCAACTCCTTGTCCGTAAGGTACATCTTCGTCCTCCACTTCATCATGGGAAGCACTTCCTTCAGGTCAGGAACCTCAGACAAACGCTCTGGAGAGTAGACTAGGTCGCTGCGGTCACTCTCTGAGAACTCGACGAAATCGGTGAACTCAAGGGCTTTCGTCGGGCAGAACTCAACGCAGTAGCCGCAGAGGCTACAGGTCTGATAGTTGATCTGAGGATACTTCCCCTCCTTGTCCTTCACTTCTACTAGCTCGATGGAGTTGCATGGGCAGACTCGGCCGCAGGTGTTGCAGCTGATGCACCTGTCGAAGATGAACCTGTGGCGTCCCCTGAATCTCTCCGAGAAGATCGGCCTCTCCGTGGGATAGGCCACCGTCTGGGAGTTCCTGAGGACATAGGGGGCGACGACCATGAAGGGCTTGAATATCTTCTTCAAGAAGCTCATCAGAACACCCCCAACAACTTCATCGCAAGAACCAAAACGAGGTTAAGGACCGCCAGAGGCGTGAGGTATCTCCAGCCTAGCCTGAGCATCTGGTCTATCCTCAGCCTAGGGAAGACGCATCTGAGGAGGACGATCAGGACTACGAGGATTGCGAATTTAGTTACGAGCCAGAAGATATGGCTGTACATTGGATTACCCAAGAAATTAGGCCCGTTGAAGCCACCAAGGTACATGGTGATGAAAAGGAGGGCCCAGGCCTGGAACATGACATACTCTGCCATCATAGTGAAACCGAACAGGATGCCGCTGTACTCTGTCCTCCACCCAAAGACGAGTTCCACCTCGGCAACGGGGATGTCGAAGGGGGTCCTCTCGGCCTCGATGATGACCCCTAGGAAGAAGATGATAAATCCTATGAACTGGGGTATGCAGAACCACATGTTCCTCTGGGCCTCGACTATCTTAGTCAGGTCAAAGCTTCCCGCCATGATGGCGACAGAAGCGCCACAGATTACCAGTGGTATCTCCGCTGAGATGTACATGTAGGCGACCCTGAAGGCGCCTATGAACGTGTATTTGTTGTTGGAGGCCCAGCCAGCGAAAATGGGTAAAAGGGGAGCGATCCCGGCTATGGCGAAGAACATGGGCATGCTCAGGTCTCCGACATTCCACAGCACCCAGTTCTGGTCAAATGGTATCAAGATGAGGGCCAGAGCGGGGAGGGTGGAGACCAGAACGGGCATGGCAGCAAAGAACAGGAAATCTATATCCTCTTGGACGATAATCTCCTTCATAAAAAGCTTAAGGAAGTCCGCGAAGACCTGAAGCACCCCGGAGCGCTTCCCACAGTAATAGGGACCGACTCTCAGCATCGCCCTGGCCAAGAACTTCCTCTCGAACCAGACGGCTATGATCGCAAAAACGAGGATGAAGGCGAGGCCAGGGAGTATGAGGACCTGCAACAGGGGCTTGGTATTGACTATGAGGAACTCAATCGTGTAAGCTGGTAGGTTAAAAAGGATATCCATGGAAAGGTCGAACAAGTCGCCGACCCACTTCAATATCTGGTCGGTGGGCAAATAAATACAGGTATACACCAGCCTCCAAATAGCAACGAAGATGTCCATTTTCAGGTTCTCACCTCTTCAACCATAAAACTCACCTATCAGAGTCCAAGTACCAAGGGTCGATAGAGTTGATCACGACTGGCACATCGGCCACTAGCAACTCGTCGAGCTCAGCGAGCCTCTCAAAGACATACATGTTCCTTAGGGTGGGGGAATTGATTTTCACCCTGTATGGATTCATACCGCCGTCAGTGAACATATGGACCCCAAGCTCGCCACGTGCTGTCTCGACCCGGCTTAAGGCCTCCCCAGCTTTTGACCTCGCGAACAGGGGCACCTTCTTCCTTATGGGACCCTTGGGCATCTCGCAGGCGATCTGCTCCATCATGTTTAAGGACTGAACTATCTCTCTGTACCTGACTTTAGTACGGGCCATGACGTCGCAGGCAGACTCGGTGACCACCTCGAAGTCGATGTCGGCGTAGGCAGCGTACGGCTCATCCTTCCGAACATCCATTGCGACACCTGATCCTCTGAGAACCGGCCCCGTCGCTCCTAGACGGATGGCATCCTCCGGCTTGAGAACCGCCACGTCGTTGCATCTCATCTCGAAGACGGCGTTCTCGACCATGGCCTCCCAGTAGTCCTCGAACCTCTTCCTCAGGTATTGGGCTCCTTTAACAACTTTGTCCTCAAATCCTTCTGGGAGGTTGTTGTGGACACCGCCCGGCATGAAGAAATTTAGGCTCCACCTAGCGCCTGTCAGCTCCTCGAAGAGGTCTAGGATCACTGCCCTGTCGATAGTGGTCCAGAGGAAGACTGCAGGGAAATAACCAGTAGACTCGGCTTGGAGGCCAAAAGCGTAGAGGTGACTATTGATCCGAGCCATCTCACAGAGGAGAGAGCGGATCCAGTTGGCCCTCTCGGGCACCTCTATCCCCAGGACCTCCTCTACAGCCATGACGTATCCGAGGCCGATGTTGGGGGTGTCGGCCATCACCATCCGCTCCATTGGAATGATGCCTTGGAGAAAGGTGCGTTTCTCAAGGATCTTCTCGATGCCCCTGTGGGTGAAGCCCAAGTCTGCTATGATCCTATGGACCTTCTCGCCGTCCACGTCAATGATGATACGGGTCTGCCCACTCATCGGGTGCTGGGGACCCCAGCTTATACGCATGATGTCAGGCTCGATTACAGGCTCCGTCACTCCTCGACCCCCTCTCCCTTAAAGTCCTTCCTGAGTGGGTGACCCCCCTTCCAGTCGGGAGGCAAGAGCAAAGGAACCATATTAGGGTGGCCCTCGAACGAGATGCCGAACATCTCGTGAGCCTCCCTCTCGTGGAAGCTTATCGCCTCCCAGACCGAGGTCATAGAGGAAAGCTTCAGGTCGTCTCTTGACAAGTCCACCCCGTAGGTAAGCATAAACCTAGATTCTGGGTTCATCAGGTAGTAGATCATCCTCATCCGGTTCTCTCTGGGGTAGTCCAATGCTCCTCCCGAGACGGGGTGAGTGAACCCGAATTCATCTTTCAAGGATTTGGCGATTTCTAGGAAATGATCCCTCTTCACGACGACTGAGACCCTCTTTGGCCTGAGTACTTCAGCGGAAATTATGGCATCTGGATAAGTAGCCTTAATCGATTCCACGAAGGCTTCCTCAGGCGTTTCGGACACCAATCCTCCTCTCCTTTTTGATCTTCTCCTGGAGAAGCATCATCCCGTGGATGATCGCCTCGGGTCTGGGGGGGCAACCCGGGATGTAGACATCGACTGGAACATATTCGTCGACGGCCACTACTGCGTACGAGTCGTAGAAGGGGCCCTTACCCGTGGGGCATGCCCCTACGGAGACGACGTATTTGGGCTCGCCCATCTGCTCATAGAGGTACTTCACCCTAAGAGCCATCTTCCGGGAAACGACGCCGACCACCATGATGCAGTCGCACTGCCGGACACTGGCAAAAGGCAGGACGCCAAGTCGTTCCATGTCGTACTCAGACCCACTGGTCTGCATGAATTCAGGGCTACAGCAGCCCGTCACGAAGTGTATAGGCCAGATTGAGTATTTACGGGCCCAGCCGGCGATATAATCGACGATGTTATAGACAATCTTTGAACCTGGCACCCAGTCGAAGTTCCTTATTAACTCCTTGGCCTCGTCCTGCATTTACCTCACCAACTTTCTGAGTTCAGTTAAGAAGTAACCAACGCCGATTAGGACGATGAAGATGTAAACTGAGACGATGGCGATCGCCTCTACAGTGAAGTTGATGGACATCGCTGCTGTGAGCACGACCCAGGCGAACGCATCCAGTGCGAAGAACACGACCGCATAACCGAAGTATCGAGTTATTCCTAGGATCTTATAGTCGCTAGCATTGCCGAAGGGTTCTTGACCACACTCGTAGATTGTCTTCTTGATCTTGTTCGGCTGTTTAGCACTTATCAGCCATGCGGCGAGGATGGCGAAGAGAAGGAAGCCGATCTCGATGGATGCGAAAGCCCAAAAGGCGAGGTGATCGCCTAGATATATCATCCCCAATCACTCCCCATAACTCTATGGATGCCATTATTAAGTTTTCACATGGACTGTTAGTTTATGAACATTAACAGTCTTAACTGCAATTAAAAATAAGCAATGTTTCAGATCTGAGATATTTTCAATTTTTTACACATGACCACTCTTCAAGATCTCCTTTGCTTTATCTAGTGCTTCTTCGGTGTCAATGTCGTAGAGCGACAAGAGCTCGGGGTCCATCACCATCAAAGTCTCGATGGGGACCATTTCTACGTCCTCCATGTTGAGCAGTATTAGGCGTAGTTTGAGACTCCCCGAGTTGTAAAGGCGGAGCGCTCGATCAAGGGATGGTTTGATCCTATATATGGCTATTAGAGGTTCTACCCAGCCGTTAGGCCATCTGAAGACTGCTCCATTGCGCCCTTCCCCAGCATTGAACAAGTATTGTATTACCTTGTGGGATATGAAAGGCATGTCGCAACCAGTGACAAGAGCGTAATCACCTTTAGCCTCACTGAATCCAGTCAGGGCTCCAACAAGCGGGGACCCATCATCGTAGAGATCGATGACGACTCTAGCTCCGTCACCAACTATATCGGAATATACATCTTTCTGATCTTCTGAGCCTACAACTACCAATATCTCATCCACGTGGTCTGAGACCCTATACATGACATGTTTCACGAGTGGTTCTCCGAATAATTCTTTGAGTCCCTTGTCCTCACTCATCCTAGTTGATTTGCCCCCTGCGAGGATGATGGCGGAGCGCGCCGACGACATTAAATCTTAATCATGTGAATAGATTCAAAATTATATCCTTATCGAACAGGAGTTCATATTGATGCTCATTCGATTTTATACAGTAATTTTTACATTTTTAGAGAATAAATATGAATGGCAAAGCAGATTGATGGATTAGAGGTATAATCAAATGTCTGAGCATGAGACAAAGAGTAAAATAAAGATAAATGGTCGCGTGGTTGACGAAATAGGAAGACCAATTAGCGGTGCTAGGGTAACTTGCGACGGAACGGATACACTGACGCTTTTCAATGGTACCTTTCAGTTTGAATATGAAAAGCCTGAAACTCTTATGGTTGAAATTAAAATAGATGGGTACAGGAAACAGAGACGGCAATTAGATTTGGCAGAATGCGAATATGACGTAATAGAGTTCCAACTCGAGCCGGACATAGGTAGTTCGAGGATATATGGTTACGTATTAGATAAAGAAACGAATAAACCCATCAAGGGAGGTGGTACCGTTTATCTATATCGACCAACCTCTAACGTTAAAACAATGATCGACCCAAACTCGGGATTCTATGAGTTCGAAAACCTCCCGCCTGGAACAAACAGCATCTGGACTTCTGTCCTCGATTATCAAGAACAAAAAATGACAATTACTCTTGGAGAGAGTGAGGAGACGAAAAAGGATTTCCTGTTGGATAAAGAAGAGGAAGAAGAGGTCCCGTGGGGTTAAACGATCTATATACGTTTCAGGCCAAACTCGGGACCCTCAGCTATGATATCAAGTTCGCGTGTGAGTAGGTCTTCAAGACCTTGAGGGATCTTTCCCTCAAGTCGGTCTTCATAGAGGACTTTAATGTAATGTTTGCATTTCTCACAATAGTTTAGTTCGCACCCGGGACTTGCCTCGAACGATATGAAGCCCATGGTAGTTGGCTCTTTGTTGTTGCAGTTGACGCACAAGAAGAGATCGACAAGATACTGGACTCCGCAATAGGTACAAACCATGTAGCGCTTTCGTTGCCTCATCCTAGCCACTGTGGACCCCCTCCCACAGATAGGACAGAAAGGTTCCCACCAAGTCTCTATTATGTCTTTTTCAGCCCTACGTGCTAGTTCCTCGAAGAAGGGGCGAAGAGGTTTATCGAATATGAAAAGTATCAATGATGGCTCTATTTTGTACCTTTCGCTTAGATGCAAAAACCATGAGGTATCCTCTCTTATTATCGCATCAATGGCTTTCTGGATATCGACATCGCCTTGTTCTAGTGCCCTGAGTAAATCTTCAAGCTCGATAATTGTCCCGAAACCTCTGTGAATCAATCGCTCAATGACCTTTTTTGCTACAGAAAGGACACTATCTGGGTCGAAAATTCTAGCATCCAAGAAGCTTATGATCGGTCTCTTCGATGATATTGCCTTCTGCAGTAGGGTGTTTAAACTTTCATCGCTAAAAACTTCCTTCATGGCATTAGTCTGTGAAGTCCCTGTCGTCAAGAGGATCTCCAAAATAGATTTGTGGAATAAAAGTGAGTCAAGGTATTCAGGGTGTATCTGAGTTGCTTGTTCAATTTCTTGTATTTGTAGTCGAATATTCGATCTGGCCATACAAATGACCTCCTTTAAAAGCCCCCTATGCGGTTTGAATACTTTTCGATATTTACAAATAGTAAGTATTAATAAAATAATTCAATAATCTGGGTCAGGGAAGACACTTTTATATATTTATCCTTGATATTGATGAGAGGAGAATTATAAAATGTCATCAAACATGGATGCTTTTACTACAAACCGAAGGGACTTTCTCAAGCTTTGTGCAGCAGTACCTGCGATATTGAGCCTCCCACAAACAGAAGATACGTTCCTAGGACCAAAGGCTTTCTCCAAGACCGTTGGAGAACAAAAGATGGACTTGTATAAGATTGGGCGCCGTGTCCCGTCCATCTGTGTATACTGCGCCGGGGGATGCGGAGTTATACTGACGTCTGTTAAAGGCAGGGTAGTCGAGGCTGAGGGAGACCCCTATCACCCTATCAACAAGGGATCAACTTGTAGCAAACTCGCCGCTTATATACAACTAGTAAACAGTGAACGTCGGCTTCTCAGACCAATGATGAGAACTAACCCCAACAAAGGTGTAGACGAAGACCCTAGATGGACCTACATTTCATGGGATCAAGCCCTGGAGATGATCTCAGAGAAGGTAGTCGAGGCAATAGAGACCCACAGTGTCGTACACGATGAGGTTGTCGGGGGTAACATGGTCACTAACTACTATAGGGCGGGAAAAGAGTCCCCAGTAATGTGGCATGGTTCGTCTTACTGGAACAATGAGGAATGCTACCTTGGGAAGAAGCTGATCTCCCTGCTCGGATCTACGAATGTCGAGCACCAGGCCAGGAAATGCCACGCCTCAACGGTAGCGGCTTTGGCGAATACCTTCGGATTCGGAGCGATGACAAACCATGTGATTGACGCGAAGAACTCGAAGTGCTTCCTGATAATGAGCAACCCCGTCGAGAGTCACACCATGGAGTTCAAGTGGGTGATGGAAGCGAAGGACAGGGGCGCAATAATCATTAACCTCGATCCGAGGTTCAACAGAACATCTGCTAAAGCCGATATCTACGCCAAATATAGGTCTGGGGCCGAGGCATCGATATTCGTTGGTCTGATCCACCTTCTGGTCCACGAGATGCCCCAGTATATCGACACAGATTTCGTGGAGACAAGGACCAACGCCCCCTATGACATGAACGGCAATTTCTTGTCAGATTGGATGACGAACCCTAACTCAGTCTTCAGCAAGCTGAAAGCCCTTGTCATGGACTACACGCCTGACGAGGTTGAGCGGATCTCAGGCGTCAAAGCTGAAAAGCTCCGAGAGATCGCCCAGACATTTTTCTCGAACAAGCCTAGCAATATATACTACGCCATGGGTACAACCCAGCACACCAACGCCACCCAGGCGATTAGAGCGCAGGCGATACTCCAGCTACTCCTAGGAAACATGGGAGTCCCTGGAGGAGGAGTCAACGCACTTAGAGGGATCAGCAATGTCCAAGGCTCCACAGACATGAATCTTCTTTCACACCTGATCATGGGTTACAGGTCTCCTCCGAGGAACCTCGTCGACGTGAGGAGATACCAGAAATGGAAGAACTCTGATCCGGCGAAACGACCAGGAGGGGTGGAGGGAGGAGCCATCTATTCGCCTGCCGACAAGATCGAGGAAAGATGGGACGACAGGCACTTCGGAACCTGGCTGAACCTCGAGCATAACTGGGGAATGCAAATCGGCACCGTTCCAGGAATGGATCCAGACAACGAGCCCGTTGTCTGTGACATGCCGGTTGGGTCGGGGAACGCGACCACCCAGTTGTTTAGGGCCATACTGGACGGTAAGATCAAGGTCGCCATAATTGTCGGTGAGAACAATGCCGTCTCGAACGCTAACGCAAACATGATAAGGCAGGCGCTAAGTAAACTAGGCGTTTTTACTGTGGTCAACGAGATCTTTGAGACCGAAACTGCACACTTCGCCGACATCGTCCTCCCAGGGACGACGAGAGCGGAGAGGGAGGGAAGCATCACAAACACTGGCCGCTGGGTGCAGTGGCACTGGAAAGCATCGGACCCACCAGGAGAGTGCATGGACGAACTTTGGTTCGCTTCCCAGCTCTTCAAGAGGATTCGGAATAAAGGGTTCAAGATGCCGTCCGAGCTGTCACCCTACGAGTTCCCCGCGAATGTCGACGCCGTCTGGCCCACACCGTATACGGCTGAGCTTGGTGAGACTGCGGAGGCGGTATACAAGGAGATTGGCCATCCTACGCTATGGGGTAATGTCCTCTACAAGACCTCTTGGGACGGAGACCTTAGGCCCGACCTGGGGGGCGTACTCGCGAAGAGAAGAGACCCAAGACCCGTCAGTGACCAAGACGCTCAGTATGGATTCCACAAGAACTGGGCCTGGAGCTGGATGCTAAATCAAAGAGTACTCTACAACATCAACGAGGATCCCGCTGGATTAAAGACATTTTTTGTCTGGTGGGCTCACAATCAAGATGTATGGCTGGGGCTCGATAGAGCCGCCATCTGGTCGAGAAATCTATTCCAACCCGATGCACCTGTCTGGAACCCACTTCACCATGGAATGCCCCTCCATAACGAGCCTCTAGAAAGTCCAGACGAGGACTTAGCAAATAGGTATCCCTCGATGTGGGATGACCGATTCCCGGTCGTTGTTGGTAGCTCAAACGATTACCCATATGTGCTGACGACGTTCAGGCTTGCGGAGCACATGCAGGCGGGGGCTATGACGCGCAACCTTCCTTGGCTCGTCGAGGCCCAACCTGAAATGTTCGTGGAGATAAGTCCCCAGCTCGCAGCCGAAATCGGCGTCGAGATTGGGGACTATGTGAGTGTAAGGACAGCCAGGAATCCAACAGGAATCAGGGTGAAGGTCAACGTAACAGAGAGAATACTGCCGATAAGGGTTAACGGTAGAGACGTTCATGTGGTTGCGATGCCTTGGCACTGGGGCTTCAAGGGTCTCAGCACGGGCCCAAGCGCTAACGAGATAACAATTGACGCAGTCGACGTTTCTGCTAACATTCCGGAGGTTAAGACATGCCTCTGCGACATTGTGAAAGATTAGGAGGGTGAAGGATGGCAAAAGCCGTATTGGTGGATTTGAGGAGATGCATAGGGTGCAGGGCCTGTCAGGTGGCATGTAAACGCTGGAATGACCGAGAGGCGACTGAAACTGTATTGAACTCGGACCCTACTCTGGAATGGACTAACCCCCCAGACCTCTCGCCGCAGACGTACACCTATGTAAAGTTTGTCAAGACGGGCTCGGGGGAGTCGCTCAAGTGGAGCTTCGCCAAGATCCAGTGCAACCACTGTATCAGCCCTCACTGCGTCAATGCATGTCCAACAACAGCCCTTAAAAAGACCGAGAACGGTCCGGTGATCTACAGGAAAGAACTCTGCATTGGATGCGGGTACTGCATAAACGCGTGTCCATTCGGCGTTCCAAAGTTCGATGAAGAGAACAGTGTGATCGAGAAGTGTACTTTCTGCTCTGAGAGGTTAAAAGAGGGTTTGGAGCCTGCCTGTGTACAGGCCTGTCCGACGGACACACTAGTGTTGATGGAACTCGATGAGGCTCAGAGAAAGGCAACAGAGGCGGAGGCCCGGGGGCTCCACACCTATGGCCTACATGAGGTCGGAGGGACCTCATGGATCTACATATCTGAGGTGCCCTTCTCTGAACTTGGATTCCCACGTCACTCCTCAGCCGGACCGGCCAATCAACAACTCGACATATTGACCAAGTTCGTTGGGACGGGGATATTTGTCGGAGGTGCAATCTTAGCTATAACGAAGCTATACTCGCAGAGGCGAGAGGAAGTGGCACAATCAGGAGGAGGCGACTAGCATGGCTGAGATATCTTGGGGCATAATGCTGGCGGCGTATCTCTTCGTGGGAGGAATGGCCGGTGGAGCTTATATGGTAGCTTCATTGGCAGACCTCTTCGGAAAAGGTAAGTACAAGGTACTATCCAAATCTGGCACTTACATCAGCCTGATATCCATACTAGTAGGTTTAGTCCTGCTCGTGCTGGATCTCGGTCGATTCGACGTGGACCCTCTTGGGGTGTTAAACGCCTACATCAACTTACCGACTTCGATCATGTCAGTAGGGACTTGGATCGTCACGGGCTTTATGATCGTGTCCCTGATAACGTCCGTACTGTGGTTCTTCCAGGGATCAGGTTTGGTCAGGAAGATACTCGAGATAGCGGGTTTAGTCCTAGGATGCTCGACAGCCGCCTATACAGGATTACTCCTGGCGTTCGCTAGGGGAAGACCTTTTTGGGCATCGCCGTATCTTCCCGTGACATTCATCGTCTCTGGAACTCTGACCGGCCTAGTACTGGCGCTGCTGCTGATACCGATCATCGCGTGGTTCATGCCACGCTTCTTCGAGGATTTCAAAGAACTCTTCGAAAACCGTGAAAAGTTCACAGAGATTTTGATAGAGGGTCAGAGATACATTCTAACTTTGATAGTTGTAGAGTTGATTCTGGTGATAATCGAGCTAGGTACGGGCCACGGCGGCTCTCTGCTGGCTATTGGAAGCCTATCTGTGCCATTCTTCGCCTACATCGTTTTAGGCCTATTGATACCTTTGGGAATCGCATACTACACACAGAGGGCCGAGTACGTCGTGAAATACAGTGTGTTAGTGCCCACCTCTCTAGGTAGCTTTGTACTTGTACTGATCGGTGGCTTCCTCTTACGATACGTCATTCTCTTTGGGGGTCAGCTAATAGCATAACATCTCCCTTTTTTCCCGAAAATCTAAATTCAATAGTGTTCCCGATTTGTATACTAGTATGTTCGCATCTCAGCAACTATATATTAAAAATATCATTGCTTTATCATTCGCTAGCAATCTTTTTATCGTCAGGAGTTTAAACATACGGAGGAGATTCGAGTAGTCATGTTCGGACTAGGAACTCCTGAACTCATTGTTGTCCTCTTTATAATTCTCCTACTTTTCGGTGGAAGGAAGCTCCCAGAACTGGCCCGCTCTATGGGTAGCGCAGTCAGAGAGTATACCACGGCGACTAAGGAGCCTATAAAATACGTTGAGGAAAAAACCAAAACAAAGGAAGAGGAGGAAAGGGAGGCTATTCTTGAAGCCGCCCGCAAGATGGGCATCGAGACCGAGGGGCGGAGCATCGCGGAGATAGCTCAAGACCTAGTTAAAGCTACTGAGAAGAAAGAATCGACGCCCTAGATCATAACTTCCGGTGCCCTCGATGTCAAACGCCAATGAGCTACCCATATGGGACCATCTAGAAGAACTAGCCAATAGGCTTCGCAGGGTGCTCCTCGTCGTTGTCGTTGCCACTATCATCATTGCTACATTTCCTAGTGACTTCAATGAGATTCTTAAGCTCGATTTCTCGAACTACAGGCCTTTCATCTCAATAGCCTTAGAGTTTATCCAAGAACACCTTCTTCCCGATGGAGTGAGTCTCATTGCCTTCAACTGGCTCGACACCTTCTACATATACATACTCATATCGATAGCCCTCGGAGCGTTCATCACACTGCCGTACATCATATATGAGATCTACAAGTTTGTCAGCCCCGCCCTCTATCCGCATGAGAAGAAATCCATCTACACCTTCGTGATAGTGATTACCGTCCTTTTTTCTATAGGCGCTGTATACGCTTGGTTCATACTTCTTCCCACAACCTTCAAGGTACTATATCGGTTCGTCTACCAGAGTAGGGTGATACCCTTCTTCTCCGTCAAGGACTTCTACAACATGGTCACGTTCGGGATCCTCGGATCAGGGATATTCTACACGTTCCCCATAGTAGTCTGGATGCTTGTCAAGGCTGACCTAATCGAGACCCAGACATTAAAGGAAAGCCGGAAGCAGCTCTTCGTGGCTCTAATAATTGTCACCGCCGTGCTTACCCCAGACCCGACGCCCTTCTCCATGCTCCTCATGTCAATACCTTTCTACCTACTTTATGAGATAACCATCCAAGTGCTGAGTAGGACACACAAAAGGAAGGAGCCTGATGACAAGACACTAGAAATAGGTCTCAGGGCTTCTAAGGAGCTGTTGGCTAGAAGGTGGGAGAGAGACACTCAGAAGGAAGCTCAGCTGTCGAAAAAAGCATAAAGACTGCGCGCATGTCGAAATCGACCAGATCGGTCGCTACTGTTAATCCGGCCGTCCCTAGATCTCTCAGCTCTATGTTATGGGGCATATGAACCACAGCAAGGAGAACAATAACCCGTGGCCCGAAACCGTCGTCGTCCACAAGTCTTTTACTAACACCGGCGCCAGGATTTTCCCAACCAGCCTCTCCTAATTTAAACATGTAATGCATTTTTCAACATGAGAGCGACCATAGAAATGTTATTCCGTGAGGTATTCGAGAGCTGCCCCTATCTCTGAAAAATTCTGTGAATTATACGAGTGATATCTATCTGATCGATTACATCTAGACCTCAAAGATCTAGAAACATAACTCCCTAAGACATTGAGACCTACACGCGACATGGATCGAGATGGAGGTCAAAATTAAATACGTCGATTCCTGTTGAGTTAGGACTGTAAAGATGCCCCGACCCGACCTTATATTGCTGCATGCACCAAGTGTATACGATTTCAGAGAGAGGCCCGCCATGTACGGGCCTATTAGCGATGTCATACCATCGACCCCTGTCTTCGAAATGTATCCCCTCGGCTTTGTAAGCATAGTCGGTTACCTAGAGCAGCGCGGCTACCATACCAGAATCATAAATCTGGCGGTCAAGATGCTTAGGAACCCAAGCCTCGACGTAGAGAAGTTAATATCAGGGCTGGATGCCCAGGCCTTCGGGCTCGACCTCCACTGGCTAGCCCACGCGGCAGGAAGCCTTGACATCGCCGAGATCGTAAAGAAGCACCACCCCAACACACCAGTCATCTTGGGAGGACTTTCGGCCTCATATTTCCACGACGAGATCATACAGCATTTCCCCCAAGTGGATTACGTCCTACGGGGAGACACGACAGAGGAACCACTCCTTGAACTTATGAGCTGCATCGAGAAAGGCTTGGAGCCCGGGGAGGTCGAGAACCTAACCTGGAGAGGACGAGACAGCAGGAAACGGATTAACAACCTGAGCTTTGTGCCCGAGGACATCGACGAACTCTCGACTGATTACGCAGAAGTCGTTAAACTCGTCGTGAGGCACAGAGACTTAGAGAGTACCCTACCTTTTGAGAACTTCATGGACTACCCTTTCACAGCCCTACACACGTGCAAGGGCTGTAACTACGACTGTTTGACTTGTGGAGGTTCTAATAGCGCTTTTAAACGCTTCTTCAATCGGGAGAAGACAGCTTTCAAAACACCAGAGAGGCTCGTGGAGGAGATGAGTGCTGTCAGCGAGTACTTCAAGGCCCCTATATTCCTAATCGGGGATCTACGTCAGGCAGGGAGGAAGCGAGCCGAGGAGGCCCTTGACTTGATAAGAAAGGAAGATTTCGACAACACAATAACATACGAGCTCTTCGATGCCATCCCCGATGACTACATGAATAAGCTTGCCAAGAGCACAGATTCGTGGACCCTTGAGATATCTCCTGAGTCCCACGACGACCATCTGCGAGGTATAATGGGCAAGCCTTACACCACCGATGAGATGGAGAAGACAATTAGGAAAGCCTTGGAACTTGGCTGTGGGAAGTTTGATGTCTACTTCATGGTCGGACTCTCTGGGCAGAGCAGTGCGTCCGCATTAGAGTCGGTTGAGTACTGCCGAAGTCTCTACGAGAAGATGCTGAGAGACAGCAGGATATACACATTCATTGCACCTATGGCTCCGTTCCTAGACCCTGGGAGCAGAGTCTTCGAAGATCCTGGGAGCTACGGTTTCACCAAACTATATGAGACCTTACGGGATCACAAAGAGGCCCTATACCAACCGAGCTGGAAGCTCTACCTCAACTACTACACAAACTGGATGACAAGGGATGACTTAGCTGAGACAACCTATGAAGCCATGATCAGAATGAACGAGCTAAAGTCCGAGATGGGTGTCACCGACCCCGGAAGGGCTGAAAAGATTACATCAGGGTTAAGTCTATCGAGGAATATCATGAGGAGGATCGACGACATTATAGCGTCGACCAGTGATGAATCAGAGAGGTCACTCAAGTACGAGCATCTCCGCCTTGAGATAGAGGAGGCGAAGAAGTCGACGGACTTAGTTAAGAGGGAGCTTAGGATGCCCGGCACTGCTGGAATAAGGTTGAAGGGGGCTCTTAAATACTTCCTGAAACGGGTTGGGTTTATACACAAATAATTATGGGAAGAGCAGCCTCTCCACCTTTTGAATGGCTGCGATACCTTTAACCTCGAATGGCTGAAGGGGAAGTTTGACCACCTGCATCTTTTCGCCGTAGATCTTCTCTAGCTCCTCGATGTACTTTAGCTGCATCTTCCTCCTACTCCTATTGAACGACGAGTCCGCGGCCTCCTGTGTGAGGATATGGTTGATGACTACACCCTTCAGGTTTATTCCGAACCTCTCTAGATCTTTCGCCACTCTTTTGGTCTGGTTCACGGAAAGAGCCTCGGGTATAGTTATGATGAATGCCATAGTCCCATCGTCTCTCATCATGTCAAGCACGTTCTTGGCGAGCTGCTCCCACTCTGCGATGATCTTCAGAGGGTCCCTTCTAGTCCTCCCCTGGGTCAGGGCTTCCAGAGCGCTTCTCACCCTTACATACAGCCTCGAGGCCTCTCCAAGGTGCCGGTAGAAGGTGTCTTGAAGGTTCAACAGCGAGAGCGTTCCACCGGCGGGGGCTGTGTCCCACACTATGACGTCGTAATCTCCACTGGTGTAGATGTCATAGACATAGCTGAGGGCAAACTCCTCGTCAATGCCCGGGGCACCTGCGACGTAGTCGATGATCTCCTTCCCTACAGGCAGGAATGAGGCAATTACCTCGTAAACCTCGTCGCCGAACTTCTCCTTCCAGAGATCGACGACCGCCTCATAGTCCAACTCGACAGCATGCAGGTTCTGAACAAGCTCGACAGCAATAATACCCCTGCTGACATCCGTTTCAAGAATGTCTGACAACGACGGGGCTGGGTCAGTTGAAAGCAACATGGTGCGGAGACCCTCTTGTGCGAAGTGAATAGCGGTGGCCGACGCTGATGTCGTCTTCCCTGTGCCCCCCTTGCCACAGAACATCACAATTCGTGGTTTCTCATTATCGAGGAAGCCGAGTCCTTCAGGTGCCATAGGATATCACCTATTCTCCATGAAAGGTCTAGATAAAGATTCAGAGAAGAAGAAAGCAGAAGTCCCGCGACTCATTTATGAACAAGGACATGATAGCCATTGGAGGCAACGGTCGAACCTAGATGAAGGTCTGGCTCGAAGTAGAGGATGCCCTTGAGGCTATAATCGACGACTATGAGAGGGTAAACCACAGAATATCATTCTTCCAGGACGATAGAGTGAGGTGGAGGGGGCTAGCGGATATTGGTTCGCACGAGGGAGTTGGCCTCGAACTTGGCTCCGGGCCCGGGAACTTCACCCCCCTGCTTCACTCACGTTTAGAGGGATTTCTCGTCTGCCTGGATTTCTCAGCCAGGATGCTCACTATTGGTAGAGCCAGAAATGGAAAAGGAAACATAGGTTTCATCAGAGGCGTATTCGAATCCCTGCCGATTCGGGAGGGGATCGTGTCGTTCGCCGCGGCCGCATTCGCACTACGAGACTCGTTACACAAGGAGAGGGCTCTAATTGAGATCAGTCAAACTCTCAAGGTTGGAGGAATTTTACTCCTAGTCGACATCGGGAAGCCCAACAACCCGATCGTCAAGAGAGCCATCTCCATCTACATACGACACATAGTGCCGATCCTAGCAGGGTTGACCGCCGGATACGGCTACAAGAATCCCTGGAGCCTCCTTTTTAAGACATACGATCTCCTCCCGGATAACAAAATTCTCCTAGAAATGTTAAGGTACACAATAGGCCTTGCCAGTCTGAGAGAGCTTATCTTCGGTGGCTTAATAATCGCCTTTGCCGAGAAGATTCCTCGCGCGCAATCGGTTAAACGAGTTTAGATAGTAACATGCCAAATATGGTCAAAGCGGTCGTTGCCAATATCCACATAACATTCGCAGCCAAAGAGGGAACGAGCCTCTCAACATCGCTATAGTTCTCAAGAGTTCCCCTTATAGCCTTCAATCCTAGTGGTGTGCTCAGGAAAATCACGAGCATAGTCAACGGCATCAATCGTATTGCGATGCAGATTAACACCCAGAAGTAAACGGAAGACACCAAGACGGCGTATATCTTAGAGGACATCTCAAGGCCCAGGGCCATGACTATGTTCCTCCTTCCTGCCTCCCTGTCTGCCTCCAAATCAGGGAACTCGTTTATGAAGAGGAGGGTAGACCCGAGAATGCCAGGTATCATCGCGGGGACGAGCGCAGAGACGCTGTACCTTCCCGCCATTATGAAGTACGCACCGACCGCCATCAGGAAACCAAAGTTGAGACCGGTCAAAAGCTCGCCGATGTACCATCGGGATAGGTGGGTCGTGTAGAAATAGATGGTGAACGCCGCGAAAAGGATCAGAGGAAGAAGGGCCCAGCCCGTTGTATAGGCGAAGTAGACACCTATTACACCACCTACTAGGAAGCAACCCAAAGCAAAGAAGTACACTCTTCTGGGGTCTAGTTCGCCAGCTGGAAGGATACCACTGCCACCGCTGAATGGCGTCCTCTTCGTCTTGAAGTCTAAACCACTTTTATAATCGAAGTAGTCGTTGATGACATTGATGCTTATATGCGCCAGAAGGACTCCGATCATACCCAATGAGGCTCTAAAAACGTTGAAGCTACCTTCGACGTATGCTGTTGCGATTCCTACAGAGTAGTTTAGTGGCGTCAGTAGTAGGAAGCTGGGCCTTGTCTCCAAGAACCATGTCTTGAGGCTCATTCTTAGTGATCTGGACTCTCTGGAGCCTTCCCAATATATATCTTCGCCATTTCTGCGGTTGTCCTAGGAAGCATTAATATTAAAATAGGTATAAGCGGGATAGATACGGATTCGAGTATTGGGAGTGAACGTTTGTTCAACCTCGAAGAGATGATTAGAGATAAAATAGATTTCATCAACAAGTCTCTAGAGGAGATCGACATCTCAAACGTTCACCCCATCATGAGGGCACCTTCCAAATACATCATTTCTAGCGGGGGTAAACGTCTTAGGCCGATCATTTGTACACTTTGTGCCGAGTTAATGGGCGGCGACTACAAGGAAACCAAATACGCCTTCCTCGCCCTCGAACTTTTACACAATGGCACACTCATCCACGATGACATCATAGACGATGACCTTTTCAGAAGGGGGAACCCCTCTGCTCCAGTCAAGTTTGGACTGAAACGTGCAGTCCTAACCGGAGATGCCCTCTTCAGCTTAGGTTTAAAGTTCGCGGCAAAAACGGGGAGACAAAGAGTCGTCGAATTACTTTCAGAGACCTCCCTTAAGATGGTGCAGGGAGTCGCTCTTCAAACGTTTAAAAGGAGGAAAATGATCTCCGAAGAGGAATACCTGAATATCAATTACTTAAAGAGTGGGAGTTTGTTCGAGGCAGCCGCAGCTATTGGCGGGCTCATAATCTCTAGTAGAAAAGTAGACTTAGAGAGGCTGGCGGGATTCGGTAGAAACTTCGGGAATGCCTACCAGATCAGGGACGACATCTACGGAGTTTTTGCGGAGAGCAGAAATGACAACCTTTCAAGGAACGACCTGTTAAACGGCGACGTAACACTTCCATTCATATACGCCCTCCAATCAAACATTATCTTGGACAGGGACAGAAAAACAATCACTTCTGTTTACATGGGTGAAACAGAGAAAGTCGATCCCACAGAAGTTCAGCGCATCTATAAGAAGACAGGGGCGTTGGATAGATCAATCCTGAAGATGAAGGAGTTCGCCGAGGAAGGGAGGAAATATCTGGAGCCATATGAGAGATCCGAGGCTAAAAAAGTTCTCAATTTTATGTTAGATCAATATTATGTTAATTTCACTCCCAGCACAAAATTAACAGTCTTAGTTTAACCCAATTCTCTTTACCTTTAAAAAGCAGTGTATTGTTATACATTGAATCATTTGGGGGATCTATTATCTGTACGATGTCATTGTAATCGGAGCTGGCCCCGCTGGTTCGATGGCGGCTAAATCAGCCGCGGAAACTGGTCTGGACGTTCTGCTAATAGAGAGAGAACTAGAGGTGGGAGTCCCAGACAAATGCGGCGAGTTCCTCCCGAGCCTTGAGGAGATGAAGAAGCTTGCCCCGAAGGTCCCTGCACTAGAAGAACTGTTCGATCCTCCTAATAGCTGCATCGTAAACCGAACTAGATACGTGAAGTTCATTTTCCCCAACGGTATGGAGATAAAAGTCCCATTCAAAGGGGTAGTAGTTGAGAGGAAGCTATTTGATAAACATCTAGCCAACGAGGCTGCGAGGGCCGGGGCTGAAGTAGCAATCTTCACGAAGGTAACTGATATCCTAAGAGATGGCACAGGAGTTAAAGCCAGGAGCATTGAAGGCGTTCTTGATATAAGATCGAAGACGATAATTGGCGCGGACGGGGCATACTCCCTGATATCAAGGAGAGCGGGATTACCAATCTCTAGGGATCCCCTCGACTATGCGATTGGCTACCAGTATGAGATGGTAAACGTAGACCACGACCCAGATTATGTTGAGATGTACATCGGTGAAGACATAGCCCCCGGCACATACGCTTGGATAATACCTAAGGGAGGTGATGTGGCGAACGTTGGAACGGGGATAAGAACACCATTTATGATGAAGGGACTCAACGTCAGAGACTATTTACGAAATTTCTTGATAAAGCCAAACCTCGGCTCTGAGAAGCTCCGCAGGGCTTCGCCGACAGCAATAAAGGCTGGATGCATACCTGTAGGCGGACCTATGAAAAGGACTGCCTCCGAGAACATTCTCGCCGTTGGGGATGCAGCGGGACATACTATCCCAACCGTGGGGGGAGGCGTTCCCCCTGGCTTGATATGCGGAAATATCGCAGGACAGATAGCGTCTGAGCACATCTTAGAGGAAGCTCCCCTTACAAGTTACGACAAGGCATGGAGAGTGCAGTTAGGCACAACCCTTGAAAATTCTCTACGGATCAGGAGGATGAGTGACGTTATCTTCAAGAATATGAGGATGATCGACTTAGTAACTCGGCGTGGTTGGCTCACAGAGGAAATGGTCGAGAAGTTCGTGCTGTGTGAAATGGATATTAAAATGAAATTAATCGAGAAAACTCTAATGCTTGTAAAGTAGCTCGTAATTATGATATGGTATTATCGTCGATCCTAATAACGAGTAATTTAAGCAATTCAAGGCGGTTTAATATGGATGATTAGACCAAGCATCGAGCAGAAGATCTTCGACATAAACGGCGTCAGTGTAGGCGGGCTGCGGGGCAAGGACCCGACCGTGCTTGTAGGCACCATGTTCTACAGGAAGCAGAGGCTGGTAGAGGACGAGAAGGAGGGGACATTCGACAGGGATCAGGCGGAGGGGCTAATCCAACTGCAGGAGGAGATGTCGGACGCCACTGGGAACCCCTGCATGCTCGACATCGAGGGCTCTACCGCCGAGGCACTGGAAAAGTACATCGACTTCGCCGCAGGCACCACGGACAGCCCGCTCATGATCGGCGGCCCGACCCCTGAGGTGAGGGAGGCTGGGCTCGGGATCGTGTCGGAGATGGGCCTCGAAGACAGGGTCATCTACAACTCCCTCATGCCGGGCTGCGGTTCAGCCGAGATCGAGACCATCGCCGAGGCCGGTGTCCGGAGCGCCGTCCTCCTTGGCTACGTTGTGACTGACCTCAAACCATCGGGCAGGGTGGGGGCCTTGAAGGGCCTGCTCGACGAGGTCTCGGGGCATGGCATCGATAAGCCGCTGCTGGACACCTTCGTGATGGACGTCCCGAGCTTGGGGGTCGCCTTCGAGGCCATGAGGATTGTCAAGGACGAGCTCGGCTACCCGACCGGGTGCGGCCCCCACAACGCGATAGGCCTCTGGAAGGGCCTGAGGAGGAAGATGGGGCTGGCGTCGATCAGGCCGGTGGTCGCGGCGGTGAACGCCTTCGCAGCGGCCTCGGGGGCCGACTGGATCCTGTACGGCCCCATCGAGGCTGCGAGGGAAGTCTTCCCCTCGGTCGCCATGGTAGACGCGGCCTACGCCCTCCCGAGGATGCAGCAGGGGGCCAGGCCTGACAGGAGCCACCCCCTGTTTAGGATCGCCTAATTTTTGAAGAATTGATCCTGTACAAGTCGAAACTTTAGAGTCGCGTATTCAATATGAAAAATTTGGGTTTTTATTCCCTCTTGTAGACGACCTTGCCGTCTATTATAGTCGTTAGCACCTTCTGAAAAGAGGGAAGATCATGATCAGGAAGGAGCACAAACGGGTCGTAGCACCCCGGGGTGAATGACGGTGAGAGGCGCATACTCCCAAATGTCAAGGGAGCTCATCGATTGAAATTCATTATTGTAGAGCCTTGGTTAGCTGGATCATATCTTGATCGGCTGCCAAACGCAAGCCAATCTCCATTGATTATGACCTCGAGCCGGTGAAACCCAAAGCTGCCACTTCTTCGCTTGCCCCAGTTATATTAAGCCGAGCATGCGAGATGACGAGGCCAAATTTGACGTGCCCTATTTTCGGTGGAGTAGAATGTCCCGGAGCCACGTCGCCTCGATCACGCCCTTCACGCCCTCCAGAATCGTGACTCCGCTCTTCAGGACGCTCCCCTTCACAGCCCCCTTGGAGAACGTAGTGCCCAGGCTCGCGTCGACATCGATCTCGTAACCGAGGTCGCTCAGGCGCCCCTTCAAATGCTCCAGGTCGATCCCGAGATCCTCGTCCTGGGAGAAGACGAAGACCCGCCGCCCCTCCCTGCCGCAGATCTCCTGGACGGGCTCATGCTTGATGGGCGGGAGCTCAGAGCGCGGCCTGCTGCCGCAGACGGGGCAGTTCTCAACACGGGCCAGCTTGATCTTCTCGAAGGAGAGGTCCTCGAGGTCGCAGAAGATAAGGTTGTCCGCCAGGAGCGGGGGCCTCCCCAGTATCAGCCGGACGGCCTCTGAGACCTGGATACTCGCCACTATCTTGATGATGGAGGGGTGTACGCCGGCGACGGCGCAAGTGGGCAGGGCTTTGTCGTCCAAGTTCCCCTGGAAGCACTCCAGGCAGGCCGTCTCGCCAGGTATTATGGTGGTGGCGTTGCCGATGCCAGTTATCACCGCGCCGTAGACCAGGGGTATCCCCTTCTCAACGCAGGCCCTGTTGAGGGAGTACCTCGGCGCCATCCGATCAAGGCCGTCCACGACCACGTCCACGCCCTCGACGAGCCTCCCCGCGTTCCTCGGGGTGACTGCCATCGGCACGGGCTCGACCTCTATGAAGGGGTTCATCCCCCTCAACCTTGCGGCGGCCGCCTCGACCTTGGGGTAGCCGACATCGCCCACGGTGTAGAGATGTTGCCTCTGGAGGTTGGAAATCTCGACTACGTCCATGTCCACGAGCCTGAGGCGCCCCACGCCCATGGAGGCGAGGAGGATGGCGATGGTGCTCCCGAGGCCGCCAACGCCCACTAGGCAGACACTGGCGTCCTTCAGCTTCCTTTGGCCCGGGGCCCCGATCTCCGGGAGCACCATCTGTCGGGAGTAATACTCAAGCTCATCCTTGGTGAATCCCCGTGCTTTGGACTCTCCCATCGCCCCATCAACGGATCATAGCTTGGTTTTCCCGCTCATTAAGTTGATCGGCGGAGAGTTGAGCAAAACACTGGAACGGTTATCATCATGGAAGCTGGGTCGCCAATTAGTAGGCTACCAACAACAAGTGAGCAGACTATGGCCTAAAAGACGCTGCCTTGGTGCGTATTTATCTTAGAGATTTATCAACATCTACGGCGAGAGCGGTAAGATGGCTAAAGGCAGCGTCAGGCTCCACTGGTTGGACCTTAACAAAGGAACTTTCACAGAGACCGACGACGTGGTGGCCTCCGACAAGGCAATATGCGTCTTCATCAACGACGAATACTACAGGACGCTCATAGTGACCCCCACGATGGTCGAGGAGCTCGTGATCGGCCACCTGCTGGGAGAGGGGATCGTAACATCGATCGACGGGGTGAAGAGGATCGAGGTCGAGCCCCTCAGGGTCAGCGTGGAGCTGCAAGGCGTAACAGACCTCGACCTTGTCAATAGGAGCAAGATCAACCTCATAACCACGGCCTGCGGCTCAATCACGACACCTTTGACGGGAGACCAGATCGATCTGCTGAAGATCGAGTCAGATATAGAGGTGGAAGCCGAGAAGATCTGGGGAATGATCAGGGAGCTGAACCAGAGGAGCAGGATCTACCAGGAGACGGGCGGGACCCATTCCGCCTTGATCTGCGAGACGGATGGCGGCGTCGTCTCCTTTGCCGAGGACGTCGGGAGGCACAACGCCGTGGACAAAGCGATAGGAGCCTGTGCTCTGGCGCTAACGGATTTCAGCGAATGCGTGCTCGTCTCCTCGGGGAGGCAGTCAGGCGAAATGGTCCTGAAGGCCGCCCGCAGCGGAATCCCCATAGTAGCCTCGGTCGCCGCGCCGCTGGAATCCGGCATTACCCTATCGAGGGCCGCGGGGATCACGCTCATCTGCTTCGTCAGGGGCCGGCGGATGAACATCTACTCCCATCCATGGAGGGTGTCTCTCAAAGGAAGAACACTCGATATAGAATGATAAAATTCGAAAAACTAGCTACTGTTCCTCTTGAGTTTTTTCATCAAAGGTGAGGATGACGCTAAGGAATAAGACAAGCGCGCATTCCAACATACAATACTGTGCAATATATTTATTTAACTCAGCTTTGAATTCCTGGTTCCTTAACAAATAGAAAACTTGGAGATGTGTATCATTATTTTAAGTTCGTCAATGGCCATGAAACCCTAGAACAATTCAATGAGTAGAAAACCTATTATCGTAATCATATAGAGGCTATCTTGCCAACTAAGATTATTTTGAACTCAGCAAACTACTACAAATGCTCAGTAATGTTCCCAGCTAGACATCTTTACTCCACCTTTTTACTAGATACTAGAGATGTAGAAAAACTGATCTACCTTATTATATGGAAAGGTGTATTGTTTTTTTTAATACGATGCGATTCGAAAATTGTTCCGATGGCTCTTCGGTTATATTTCAAATTGATTAATTAATGACATTAAAAAGGTCATTCAACATTAGTAATTTACGGTACTGTTTTATTATTTCATATAAAATCAATTAAATTACTCGAAGCTTTTTGCCTTTTTTCTTAATGATTTGAAAGCCAAACTACATTTTTTTAAAGAAATAATACAATTTATTCATGAAGCAGTTATAAAAATTGTAGTAAATTATGAAAAATAGTGTCTAAAAATAATAAATCGGCATTCCTTCCCCTGTATTAACAACTAATTGATAACAAACAGAGGGTAAAAGATGCAGACCGAGTTGCAAACGGAGGTTGTTCTCTGTCCGAACTGCAGAGAGGAGGTACCCAAGACCCTTTACTGCCTAAACTGTGGCTATCCACTGTACAAGATGAATCTTGACTCCCCTAAGCACGAGGCGGACGTCAGAGTAGAAGTCGAGCCGGAGCCCTTTTCGCTTGAGCCCTTAACCATACTAGCCGAAAGTGCTGAGACCACTACTGACATGGAGGAGCTTACAGTGGCGCCAGCCATCGAAGAGACCGAGGCTGAGCCAGAGTATGATGACATTGTGGAGCCCGTCGAGACCGTTGAACCGCTTTTACCAGAGGTAACCGACGAGAAGGTTGAATTTGAGGAACTGGAGACGTTCGAGGATGTCAAGGAAGTCATCGAGCCTGAGGATGAGATAATCGAGCCTACTACGGAGATCGTCGAAGTCACTGATGAAAAAGTCGCGGATGAAGAGCCTGCAAGCATGGAAGTGGAAGAGGTCACCGAAGCCCCAGAGGCCACTGAAGAGCCTGCAAGCATAGAAGTGGAAAAGGTCACCGAAGCCCCAGAGGTTACTGAAGAGATCACAGACGATATTACAATCGTGGAGCCGATCGCGGAGGTCATGGTTGAGCCAGTCTATAAACCTGAGGTTCAGCCAATCTTTGAGACCGTGGTTGTGCCTATATTCGAGCCTGAGCCCGTCATCAAAGAGGTGATGGAGAACCTCGCGAAGAACATCTCGACGAAGATCAAGTTGGTGAACTTGCTCCGGGAGGGCGGGGTCAAGACGGAGACCTTCAACAGGCTCTTCGAGAGCTACGTGGCCAGAGGGGAGCTCCTAATGAACAGCCGTAACGAGATGCTCGAGAGGGTGAGGTTCGACATCGAGTCAATGGAGAGGGCGTTGAACGAGGCCAAGATCGGGCTAGAGGAGCTCAAGATCAGGAAGGCCATAGGCGATGCCTCTGAGGAGGAGTTCAGGGCGAAGTCGCCGGGCTTCGAGTGGGACATCAAGCAGTACGAGGACGAGGTCGCAAGGAAGAGGGCCGAGATAAAGTACCTCGAGGACCTAACCCAGGTGATGAATGCGGAGGAAATTGAAGAGCTGAAGCTGACTGGTGAAAGTAGCTGCGAAGCCGTGGACGGGCTCTCGGACGCCGGAAAAATAAGCTCAGAGACGGCCACCAGGGTTAAAGTGGCCTTAGAGGAAGACCTTGCGTACCTCAAGGCTTCTTGCTGATAGCATAGAGGAATCCCCCTTTTCTTTTTCAAGTCCCCAATTTCATAGATCTTTTCAGTTCGATATTTATTTCGGACCATTAGTCCAATACAAGGCTCATATTCCGTTATATAATACTCAGGGAGACCCCTTTTAGGTACTGCGCGCTCGGGGGATCATTAAATCTCTACCATAAAAACGGGACGAACACCAGGGACTCAATCCCCTGTCTTCATATACAAAGGCAAATTCGACAAGCATTAATTCAATTCAAGCACGCACGGCTGAGGAAACACAAAGGCATCACCAGAAAAAGAATGTCATGAATACATTCGCATCTTCTAGAATTCCAATGCCGTCATCTGCCCCGGACCGACTCCATAATTCACAGGAACAACGGAAACACGTTCAGAGAACAGGCGAAAAACAACACATGTACGGGACAAGGTTCACGCAGAGGCGTAACTGCGTTACCCCGAAAATCATCACGCCCCCGGAATTTCCTTCTGACAAGCTACTGACGCGCGTGCAGGCTAGCATTGGTCCTCAGTAGCTCTTCGGCTCAGGGTCCCTTATTATCGACCCGGCTGCGCAGTGTATCGACCCGCTGTTCCTGGGGCCGACCAGGCTGTAGCACTCCACCTCGACGACCTCGATGCCGATGCTCTCGAACCACTTCGTGGCCTTGGGAGCCCCGGTCGGCACGAGTATCTTCATGGGCTCGAGGACCACCCCCGTCTCGGGGCCGCGCTTGACCAGCGTCTGCCGCTCGTCCCTCGTCCTGAATGTCCGGCAGACCTCGTCAGGGGGCACGATGAACTCCCAGTCCATCTCGGCCCTCATCCACTCGACCAGGTAGGGGTCCAAGGTCCTCGGATCCTGGACCGAGGTGTGACGGTCTATCAAAGCGTAGTGGCTCACCCCCAGGCGTGACCCGTACCCCGGGCACAACCTGACGTCGACCTCCGGGTCCTGTGTCTTCACTATCCTCTCGAACTGCTCGTGGCCCCACTCATTCGCCCTCATGAGGGCAGGCTGCTGGCTGTTCTCTCGGGGGTAGTGAACCGCGACGACCACGTGCTTTTCGTCGAGCCATCCTATCGGGCCCCCCTCTGCCATCCCGTTGCCTACTATCATACCCACGACCGGGCAGCCGACCTCGGCGAGGGTCTGGTACGTGGGGAGCTCCTCCCCCTTGCGTATGTGGTCGTACATCCTGAGGATGATGTGGCCGTAGACGGCCGGGTGGCAGACATCATCCGTGTATATCGCCTTCACCTGGTACGGGGGTTCGTTGGTGTCGGGCTTCCGTATAAGCACCTCGACACCCTCGTCCCTGTACGCCTTGACGAGGTTCTCGTGGTGCTCGATCATCTCGTCAAGGTCCGGCTTGAAGGACATCCTCCAGGCCGCCAGAGAGCTGTCGTGGGGGGGCCAGGGCGTGGGCTTCCCCACGCTGAGGAACTCCCTCCCGGGACGGTGGACTAGGACCATCCGCAGCTTCCCGACGTTCGTGTTCGCCCTCCACTTCCTCCCCCAGTACTTCTCGAGCTCCTCCCCGAAGTTAGAGAGGACCTGGGGGTGGAACTTCATATACTGCTCGTGGAGGGAGAGCCCCGTGTTCTTCTTGAAGAGGTCTACCTCCTCCTCGCTCTCGGTCTGAAACTCACCCTCGCTGGCCATAAGGACACCAGGCTACACTCAAATAGAGAGTTTAAAAAAATGATCTGGCGGATG
>Ga0209427_10000966_pt1 | contig 32347 bp, 28 predicted proteins | sample DeeMarSWOR136_30_FD_187465 | JGI IMG/M metagenome (GOLD analysis project Ga0209427, IMG submission 187465) | Marine sediment microbial communities from White Oak River estuary, North Carolina - WOR-1-36_30 (SPAdes) (version 2) | ecosystem: Environmental > Aquatic > Marine > Intertidal zone >...
GTAGACCTCTTTTCGAAGGTTTTCTCCGGACAAGTGTCTCATTCGCAGCAGTTCCATCTTCTTGGAGAGTTCTAGGTCTCCCAGCGAGCGAATCCAGAGTTCAAAGTCTTTTCGTGGAATATGAAATTCGATGCACTTCAAATCGACGTTTTGGATTTTGTCAACAAAGTCTTTGAGGCTATCTGCGTAAACGCCCGAGTGCTGGTTGAGATCGTAATAAAAATGGAATGCTTTTTCTATGGAGAGTGGTCTCAGAATGTTCAAGGCGAGTTTCGTGTCTACTTTCGGTAGCCCTAGCGCCTGTTTGCCTAGGTTTGTTATGGCGTAGTAGTGTTTCTGGGGCACAGAAACATATTTTGCTTTTATGAGCCCTAGCAGGTATCCCATTGTCGAAGAAGAAGTTAATCCAACTCTTTCAGCTATCCCTTGGAGGGTCATCGGCTTTCCAGTAGCCCACAACACTCCCAAAATTTTACCCCTAATTTTGCTCGCGCTCATCCTCTACACGTTCCAGAAAAATTATCATGCCTACAGATTATTAATTTATTCGGTCTTTGCAATTGAGCAAGAGTCGCTGTCGTGAGTTCGTGAACTCTTTCACAAGTTATAAAAGCCCATTTGTATAAATTTGCTCGTTATGAACGATTCTTATTTGATCAAACTTTCCAGTTTAACTAATTTTGACATTACAAAATCCCGACAAGGAATGTGCTACTGTTGAATGATATTGAAGTAGATTCCGTAACTAAACGTTTCGAAGATATGGTAGCTGTTGACAATCTTTCCATGAGTGTTGCGAAAGGAGAACTATTCGGTCTGCTGGGTCCCAATGGCGCTGGCAAGTCCACCCTCACAAAAATGATTTCGGGGATGCTAAATCTCACATCAGGCACAATCAAAGTAGGAAAATACAGCATTCAAGATGACCCAATGAAAGTCAAAGAAATACTTGGCGTTGTTCCCCAAGACATTGTATTGTATGACTACCTGAATGCACAAGAAAACCTCGCTTTTTACGGCAGACTCTACGGCTTGCCAGGAAGAAAACTCAAGAATAGAATCAAGGAACTGCTGCAGTTCACACAATTGGATGAGAAAGCAGTAAAACGTCACGTCTCCACCTACTCTGGAGGAATGAAACGCCGCGTCAACATTGCTGCCGCTCTTCTGCATGAACCTCAAGTGATGCTATTGGATGAGCCTACCGCTGGACTCGATCCACAAAACAAGCATGCCCTCTGGGAAATCATCCAATCGTTAAAGAAGCAGAGGAAAACAATCGTTTTGACGACACATATGATGGATGAAGCAGAGGAACTGTGCAATAGAGTTGCGATCATGGACCATGGCAAAATTATTGCATTAGGCAGTCCAAGCCAACTAGTTAGGAAAATCAAGATGGAGAACACCATAACTGTGGTTCCGGACAAAACATCTTCTAAACTTGTTGAAATCATGAAAAGCGTGGCTGGAGTCAAAGACTCATACCTAGCATATGACGAAAACGAAAAAACTGAGACCTTGAAGGTAATTACAGATAATCCGGATGACATACTTCCTGATGTAGTGTCCGCGATTGCAAAAGATGGAACAAAGGTTTTGTCTGTTCAGCTTTCACGGGTAACGCTTGAAGACGTATTCATTATGCTTACAGGAAGAAGCCTAAGGGAGTGAACAAAATGAAAATTACAAGAGCCTTAAACCAAGTAGCTGCAATCGCAAAAACTGATTTTCTCGGAGTGCTCAGAAACAAGGCCGCCATTTTCTTCACGTTGCTGTTTCCGCTGTTCTTCATAGTGATAATCGGGTTCACTTTTGGTCAATCTGGCACAGAAGACATGAGCCGCATTTCTATCGGAGTGGTTAACCTTGATGGCGAACTGGTTGCCGTAAACGCCACCGATTCATTCAACAGCACAATCGGAGACCTGTTTGTTCAAGCACTGGAGACTGTCAACTTCACGGTTCATGGATATGGCGAGTACGGCGATAGAGACACGAATGGAACGGCTGCTTACGCTATCAGTCGGGGAGATATCGATGCAGTTGTAGTTATTCCTGCCAATTTCACAGAAACACTTTCCTTTCAATACACCAACAATTTAGGTGCCCCAGTCCCAACAAAGGCTCACCTTGAGCTATACGTTGACCCCAGCGACACTACAGGCTCCTTAATAGTACAGCAGAGCGTCTTTGGGTTCATCTCAGGGTTTGTAAAAGAATATCAGGAGATTGCCATAGAACAGGCTCCACCGGACACTCAAGATTATCTTCAAGTTCTAACTGACCCTCTAACGGTTTCAATCAGTGAAGCTGATGTCACAGGAAACGATTTGAAATGGATTGATTACATGGTTCCAGGCACACTTGGCCTTGTTCTTCTTTGGAGCGGATTGAATCATGCTTCCATGACCATCGCGACCGAACGCACGAAAGGGACTTTTCAGCGGATGGTAATAGCTCCCGTCTCTCCCATGGTTGTTCTGGTGGGAAAGCTCATCTCAGCCTTGGCTTTAGTCTATCTGTCTGCATTCATTATGCTTTTGAGTGGCGTTCTTCTCTTCCAAGTTAATCTCTATTGGAATATTCCAGTCATACTTTTGGCGATCTTCCTTGGGGCACTCTCAGCGATTGGAATTGGATTAATAATCTCTTCCCTTGCAAAGAACGAGGAGGCTGCCAACTCGATTGCTGTCATAATCAGTGTTCCGCTCCAGTTCTTCATTGGAGCTTTCTTTCCTCTTAGCATAATGCCAGCAGCTGCTCAAGCATTCGGTGAGGCTCTTCCTTTCACAAAACTGGTCAATGCCATGCAAGATATTATGACAAGAAACCTGGCTTTTGATGCTGTGGTACCCGAAATACTTTACCTTGCTGTCTCTGGTCTGATTTTGTTCCTAGTGGGGACAATAGCATATCGAATATCTCTGAAGAGGCTATAATGAACGTGCAGCACATTTATTAGCTCCATTCTTTACTTGGTAGCTAGGTGTTGTTTCATGACAAAAACAATCAAAGAACAGGTAGCACAATGCATTGAAGAAGTTAGACCACAGTTACAGGCTGACGGCGGGGATATAGAACTTGTAGACGTAGAGAACGGCGTCGCGAAAGTGAAACTGAAGGGAGCATGTAGAGGTTGCCCAATGTCAGCTATGACTCTACAGTGGGGAGTCGTAAACTGTATAAAGAAACGAGTGCCAGAAGTAAAGAATGTTGAAGTATTTCAGTAACACGTCCAGCGATACTAAAGCTGAGCATCCGTTCAACCTGTTTCGTAGAAAATCGTTAATCTATTCTCCTTTTAAGTGGCACTTTCCGCCTGTTGGACAGAACTTTTTTTCATGATTCTCAACTGCTTTGAAGAGTGCACCGATAGTTTCTTTGTTGGCAGAATAGATTCGTTTCTTTCCCTGTCTTTTGAGGTAAACAAAATTGCAGTCAAGCAGAGGTTTAAGGTTATGTGAAACCATGCTCTGTTCCTGTCCAAGAAATTCAGCGAGTTCATTTACGCTCATCGGCTTTTTCATCAACTGTTCTATTGCAGCTAACCTTGTAGGATTTGACAAATTTGAAAAAAACCTGTAGCAGGTTTTGCTTAACCCTTTTTTCATAACTGCCTCACTTTTTTGTTTGTTCTAGTTTTGCTTCGGGATGTTTCTCTGCTGAAGTTATTCGCATAATATTAAGTATTTTTCATATGTATTATCGTTCATATAAACCCATTGGTTACTCGGGGAAACGAAAGCACACGCTCCACAAGTAGCCTATTCTATCTTCGGTTCCTTATTCTAACAAATATTCGCAGTCGCTACAACAATCTTATATACAATCACTAAACTATTGAATGAACGAGATATAATGCCTAGAGACCCAGTCTGCGGCGTCATTCTAAACGAAAAGACAGCAAAATTCAATATGCGACACGAAGGCGAAATATACTACTTCTGCAGCGTGAAATGCAAGAAAAGATTCAAAAAGAATCGAGACAAATTTGTGAAGTAGCCTCAATGTTGCTTATATGAAAATAGAGAGAATACATGGCGTTCTATTCAAACTTTTTGGGCGGTTACAGGTAGGCTTCTGAGGCGTACCTTCGCATCATCCTGTGGCTGTTGAAGTAGTATGCAACCTTTCCAATCGAGTTTTCCATCATTTTGATCCAGTCATCCCTGTTACTGTAGAATTTGGGGATAATCAGATACTCCAGTTTGTCGTACAATTGTGTAATCTCCCGGCGTCTTCTTTCAGCCTCTTCCAAGTTTTCTTTCGGGGAAGGACCAATAGCCCAACCCGTGACACCCTCAACACAGCCCTCCACCCACCAGCCGTCCAAGACGCTGAAGTTAATCACCCCATTATGTGCTGCCTTCATTCCGCTTGTGCCAGAAGCCTCGAAAGGTGGGATCGGAGTATTCAACCAGACATCTACGCCAGAAGTGAGCTTAGCCGCCATCTGAAGATCAAAATTTTCCAGATAGACAATCTTCATCAGGTCCTTAAGATTCTCTTTCATTTCATGAATCTCTTCGATTAAACGTTTTCCCATCCAGTCCCTATAATGGGCTTTGCCCGCATAAACCACCTGAATCTTACCAACCCTGTTGATTTCCTCAAGTCTCTTTAGGTTCGAGAACAACAGAGTTGCTCTCTTGTAGCCTGTGGCTCTACGCGCAAAACCCAACGTAAGCACATCCGGATCAAACTGGACACCTGACAGTTCACGAACATAACGTATCAGATTTTCCTTCGCTTCCATGTGAGCCTGCCAAATCTCCTCATCTGGTATGCCGTCAACTCTGACCAGCAACTCAGGTTCGTTAGCCCATCCCGGCAAATATTTGTCATAAAGCCTTCTGAAACTCTCACAAGTCCATGTGAAGGAGTGGACGCCATTGGTTATAGCTGAGATGTTATAGCCCGGAAACAGAGTTAAAGAAAACTCTTTGTGCCTTTTCGCTACTCCATTCACATACTTGCTGGTGTTCAGTGCCAGACGGGTCATGTTCAGTTGATCTTCTCCCCCAAGCTCTTTCAGGGTTTTGAGAGGAATTATTTCACCCAACAATTCTTGGACAAGATCGTAAGAGAATTTGTCGTGACCCGCTTCCACTGGAGTGTGAGTAGTGAATATGCAGAGGTCTCTTACACTATCCAGATCCCTCCCGTTCTTTGCCAGCAACTCTAACGTGAGAAGGCAAGAGTGCCCCTCGTTCATGTGATACTTTCCTATTGTAAAGCTTGCGGCTTCAAGCATTTTCACCCCGCCGATTCCCAAAACAATCTCTTGCTTCAGCCGGTACTCCTTGTCGCCGCCATACAGGAAAGAAGTAATCTCTCTATCCTCCGGGGAGTTGCCCTCAACGTCTGTGTCAAGAAATAGAACAGGAACCAATCCTCCTGTAGGGCTCTGGTAATCATAAAGCCAAGCCTTCACTCTAACGGTCCGATTTTGTATTTTCAACTCGACTTGGGTCGGCAATTCATTCATTAAGGTGGATGGTGTCCAATCGTCCGGATGATCGATCTGTTTTCCGTTTATTATCTCCTGTTTCAGGTACCCCTTCCTGCTGACAAGAGTGACTCCCACCAACGGAATCTTAAGGTCAGCGCTGGACTTTATCACGTCACCAGCCAACACGCCTAAACCTCCGCTGTAGGTGTGAATATCGTTGTTCAATCCGATTTCCATGGAGAAATAGGCTATTTTCTTTCCCCGCAAGAAAGCACGTTTACAGTATTCACCGCAGAAATAGTATGTTCTTCCCCTAACTTCAGCCTTGAATTCTTCCTTCGGTTCAGTTAAAGGCATCCCGCAGACAGGATCTCTGATCATAACCAAAAACCTCTTGACTCACACCCACTCTTTGTAATTGTTGACCTGTACCATTCTTAGTCTTCCTTCTCCTTTAAGCTGGTAGAGACCTTAGCAATTTTTTTCAATTGTTTTATTCTTCTTTCAGTTGCAGCAAGAACCTTCTTGCGCAGAGCTTCCCCTTCCAACTTTTTCTTTGAAACAATAATTTTTGCTATGTCATCAGCTAGTTTATTGTCGCCAACAACCTGTCGTAGCCAGCGTTCGAAATCTCCTCTTTCCACATGAAACTGAATAGAGCTTACGTCAACGTTCTTCAGTGCTGAAATAAATTCGTTTAAGCTGTGAACTGTTAATCCAGAGGAACGGGCAAATTCGTAAGAGAAGGTGAATCCCATTCCAGCTGGAAGACGACGTAGAATTCTCTTTGCAGCCAGTTCCGGTTTTTCCAGTTCTACGTGGATTCTGGCTTCTAGGTCAGAGAGGATTCTAGAATAGACGGCGAAAGCTTCTACTGGACTGCCCATGGAACTGAAGTAGTTGTGTACGTCTCCTGGTCCTCCCCCCTTTATGCTGAGATAATAAAGGTGGTCACTCATCTGGAGGTAACGCCAAAGCTGAATCAGGTCTTTGTCGCCTATTCCCTTCACCAACTGTTCCAGTTCCTTCAGAGAGTCGTAGCAGATGTTCTGCATAGGATTGCCAATCCATGCGCTAGGGTCTCGTTCAATGTCCGCCCATGAGACTGTGTTGTATTCGTGGACGTCGATTTCGTCGACTGGAGCGTGCCGCTCAATTACTTCAGAGGGAGTTCGCCAGTTCAGGTGATGCCATCTGTTCACTTCGCTTGGTAATGCTCTTAGGAATTCGTGGATTCCGCATTCTGGCCAGTGGTGTTCCCCAAAGGTTTCGTAGTCAACGAAGATTGTGATCACCTGTCCTTGGGTTGAGGCTAACCATCTTGCGTATTTGGTTGCGTCTAGGGGATACTCGTTCCACCATGGAGAGGAGAAACGGAATCCTATGTCGTCGGAGAGGCGGTAGTTGCGGAGCAAAACGCGGAGGTCAGAGTCTTTGGCTTTGTAAACGTAATTGGGGCTTCTCCACCAGAGAAGCCTCTCGATGCCTTCTGTAACAGTGCCTTTGTAGCCCATCCCTTCCATGGTCTTAGCTATGGCGTTGTTGTAGAGCAGTTCAGTGTTTTCGATAACCTGTGGTTCGTAGTTGAAGAGGTTTTTTATGAGTTGACGGTGCATTTTGATCTGTTCCACGAATTCTGAGAGGTCGGTTCCGTATAGGCTAGCTAATGAGTGGTAGTATGTTTCGTCCATGAATTCGGCGCATCCGGTTTCGGCGAGTTGTTTGAAGGATTCGATGAGGTCTGGGTTCCACCGTTCACATTGTTCAAGAAAGACGCCGGATATACCATAAGTCACCTTGAACGGTTTCCCTTGGCTCTTGCTTCTATCGATCTGTTCCAAGATTATGTCGTTTGTTGGAAAGTAGCATTTTCTTGCGGCTCTCTCGAAAACGTAACGGTTAAGTCCATTGTCAAAATAGAGGTCAAAAAGGTCCTTTTTTGTAACTTTTCCTTTAGCTAATAGGTCTGAGTGAAAATTTCGGTTCAGTCTGAATGGCTGATGAACCTCAAACATTAAACAAACGTCTGTCATGGTTGACCACTAAAGTTAAAGGATACAGCTTCCGAAGAGCAAAGTGGTTCTCTTTCCCTTTTATAGCTTCTTATTTACCAATATGCAAGATTCTCTAGGACTTCTCTTTCGTGTGGAGGTCTCTTCAAAGCTACGTCCTCAACGTATGCTCTTAACGGCTCAGCTACGCTCCAAGCCTGAGAAATACAGCCTCTGGAAATGTGAGGCTCATCACCATCAAAGATTTCGCTGATCGTTCCTAAACCCGCTCGGTGTATTTCTTCTCGGAAAAGGGGCTGCAAGAAACTCTTGAACGCGAAACCTCGCCAATATTCATCATGATTTTTTGTCTTTAAGAAGGCTGTGGTGAAGGGACCTAGAAGCCACGCCCAAACCGTGCCGTTGTGATATGCACTATCGCGATGAGCCCAGTCGCCAAGATATTCTCCTATGTATCGCGGATCATCCTCAGGAAGAGTTTTAAGCCCGTAACTTCCCCACAAATTTTTCCAGACAGTTTCAACGATCTTCTCTCCTCTCTCCCTGTCAACTATGGGAAAATCCAACGATGCAGCAATAACCTGATTTGGTCGTAACGTTGAGTCAGCGCCAACATTATTCACTACATCGAAGAGGTATCCTTTCTTGGGGTTCCAAAACTTCTCTGAAAAACTTTCTCTAGCCTTCTCAGCCATGCCATAATATTTTTCTGCTTTGTCCGCTTGATTGAAACGTTTTGCTAGCAGCTGCATGGTTTTCAGGGCGTTATACCATAATGCTTGAATCTCCACTGCCTTCCCGTCTCTAGGTGTAACAAACTGGTCAATTGTGGTAGCGTCCATCCAAGTAAGTTGTGGACCATGAGCGATCAATCCGTCTTCTTCCATGTGAATCCCAAAGATGGTTCCCTGAACGTGATGTTCCATGATCTGGTTCAATGTTTTCCACAAGTTTTCTTGAACAAATTCGTAGTCGCCAGTATACTTGAGGTATTGAAGAATGGCATTGAAGAACCATAAGGTGGCGTCCACGGTGTTGTAGAGGGGGATGTCTCCAGCCTTGTCCGAGAAACGGTTCGGGATGATGCCTTTATGGCAGTAGCGCTCAAAAGTCAACAGTATCTCTTTTGCATCCTGAAATCTTCCAGTTACAAGCGTCAGCCCAGGCAGGGAAATGAGCGAGTCTCTTCCCCAATCATCAAACCAGTGGTAGCCGGCAATCACGGATTTCTTTTTGGTTGAAGCTCTAGATACAATGAATGAATCCGCCGCTAGGACAAGCCACTTCAACCAGTTTTCCATTTTTAAGTCAGCGTGGCGTCCCCGAAACTGTTCCAGCAAGCCTTTTCGGCGCTTTAACTCCTCACGGTATAGCACTTCAATGTCTTCTATTCGTTTACCAAAAGACGAAAAGAGGCTCTGTGCTTCTTCCCCATTTCTTCCAGCCACCGCGAGAACATGAAACCATTTCTTCTCTTTGGGACCAACAGAAAAGTTGAACCAGCCAGATCTAAATTGGTCATCGACACTGCTCTCCCCTCTAGAAGCGTCAACTCTGAAGAAGATTTTCTCAACCCACCAGCTCTCATCCACAAAAGAGCCATCATTGCCTGAGGACAGAATCAAGGATGAAAGCGAATCTGATGTCTCAATTACCACGGCTTCTTCGCAGCACTTCTGAATAAAGCTCCACGGTAAAGTGTCCTTATCCGTTGTGCTGTAGATGTGCCTTGAATTGACGAGCGGTGAGACGCGGATAGATACTTTTTCTTCCAAGGGATTAGAAACTTCGTATATTACAGCTGTTGCGCTTTTCATGTAAGGCATGAAAATTGTTTTCTGAAGGTTAACACCATGCACGGCGTACCTATATGTAGGAAGAGGGCTGAGAACAAAATTGGAGAGAAATCGGTAGCCTTCAGGGTGCATGACATCATGGAACTCGTTTGCTCCCAGAGCGAAGGTTTCAGTTCCAATTTTTATCTCTTCATCAAGTTTTGTTAATAGAACCCAGCGGTTCACTGGTGGATTAAGGGCTGCAACAAGAAGACCGTGATATTTTCTTGTGTTGATTCCCAAAACTGTTGAGGAAGCGTATCCGCCTAACCCGTTGGTTACAAGCCATTCTCTACGAAGAGCCTCGTTAACGTCTGAGAGAACGTCTCGCCCAAGAGTTATTTTGGGTAAGTCCACTTTGGTGACATCCCGTCAGATTTAATGTAAGAGCTTGGCTATGTTTTTTCCTGTACCCACATTGAAGTGATTGGCTACTGTACTACATTTTGTCCGCAAAAGCAAAGCATGAGGAACTGGAAGCTCAAGTTCTGTAAGGGTTTCAGCGTAACCCATACCCTTAGCCACCACCAAATCCACAGAATTGTAAATTTCTAGGAACTCGTCTGAACATTCGTTAGGAAACAAGCCAACGGCGTCCGAGCCTGTGGATATCACCTTGTCTGCTACTGTGTCCATTCCAACAATTTTTGCGTCTTCCAATGTGGCATCGTTGAGTATAGGACCATCTTTAACCGCCACTGTAACATGGGCGCCAAGATTTTTCAGTTCTTGGACAAGCAACGTATCGAGGGCTATTTCTCCAGCGTTGTCAGTTAAGTAGAGAACCTGTTTCGCCTTCTTTGCTTTGTTGAAGATTTGGGGAATTTCATCCAAGGCTAGGTCATTTTCAGCCTGTTGAATCAGCTTCTCAAGATCCGCGAACTTGAAGGGGTTATCGGGGAGATCAAATTCCATGATGTTGCCGACAATGGCGGAGAGACAAGCATTCCTAAACCGTAACTCCGGCGAAGTTTCCTTTGAGACGATACTTTTTGCTAGGGGAACGACTTCTAGAGCTTTTTTGTTGCTGAGTTGTTTCTTTTGTTTGTATGGGTCAGGGTTGCCTGTTACCTTTCGTATTAGTCGATCCCGTTTTGTGCCTAAATAGGCGGGATTGGCTGTTGGCTTGAATTCTTCAGCCAAAAACCATAGGAGAGCTGATAGAGTTTTGAATTGTAGAGCCCTATCGCCTGTGGCTTCTTGGATTTGTAGGTAGCCACGATTGAGAATACATGAGATGCATCTAAGTTCAACCTTCATTTGTCAATCACGCCTAAGCTCCAAAAACTGCAAACAAATTACTGACAGGTTACCCATTTAGTATCTCTAAATCTGTGCACCGTTTTTCAAATCAAGTATTTATATCATTTCAGTTATGGCTTCTGAAAAGTCCATCAGCACTTTACGTGGGTCTTTGGCTTTCACTATTCCACTAGCAACCAAAACTCCCTCAGTGCCGAGCCTCAATGCAGTAGCTACATCCTCGCCTCTCGTTATTCCCGCCCCGCAGAGAGTCACAACATCAGGGTTTACGCGCTTGACAAGTTCAACCGTCCCAGAGACCACCTCAGGCTTAGCTTTAGAGACAGGAATCCCAGTTCCTATCAGTTCAGGCGGCTCCACTGCAATCATATCCGGTTTAAGGGCAGCTGCAGCAACGCTCACGGCAGCGTTGTTAGTGCACACCACCGAAACCAGATCAGATTCGCGGGTCTTTGTGATTATGGCTTCAATGTCACACAATTTTAGTCGTCTCTCCGAGTGGTTAATTAATGTTCCAACGGCTCCAGCCTCCTTCACTGATTCAAGAAGTATATGTCCTGTAAAGCTACCGGGTGGTATAGGATCAATATGCTGTGAAAACACAGGAATTGAAACGGCGTCGGCAATGGACGCTATGTCTGCGAATTGAGGAGCCACGCCCACGTTAACCCCGGACTCCATGCTTACATCTTCTGCAATTTTTGACAGTTTAACTGCTTTTTTTCCGGTGGCTTCAGAATATGTTTTATAATTCACTATAATAATGGGCACTTGAAGTTTGCTCATACATATCAACCGCTTAATGCTACGTGTCAGGAACTTAAAGTTTTTAGCCTTGATTTGAAAGACAAATGGACCAGCGTCCAGAAAAAGTTCCCCTTTGATTTCTTTATGACAAATTATCCTTGGTAAGGCGGTCGATCCGTAGTCGTAACAGCAACTGAAGATGTTACACCAGACCTCCAGAGAGACAAAGTGATAGATTGACTGGGCGACACTTCTACTTCCATATATGCACTCCAGTCTTCTATGGTGAAAGTAGGATGATCATCCACAGCCAGAATAATATCCATGGCTGTATAACCTGGAGACCCATCTGGAGCTGTGGTGTTCACAGCCGGCTTTAATCCAGCTTCATCCGCTGGAAAGTTTGGAACCACATCTACAACCAGAAGCCCAGTCTGGGAAGGGTCAACATTAATGATGTTGAAGAAAGTTATGACTTCTGGACTAAGCGGTAATATGGAAACGCCTACAAAAGGATGTTTACACTCCCCTTCTTCTATAAGGGAGGGAATCACTCGTTTCATGATGTTTATGGGAACTGCAAAGTTGAAACCCACATCGGTGCCCGCATTTGTTATTCCAACAACATTTCCCCACATATCCAGTAAAGGTCCTCCTGAGCTGCCGGGGGCAATTGTCAAGTCCAGCTGTAGCACAGGTATGATTATGGGTTCAAGGTCAAGGAGCCTGTTGACCTGACTTATGTAGCCTACGGAAAGGCTTTCTGTAAGTCCAAGAGGGTTGCCTATGGCTACTACTTGCTGTCCGATGTTGCTTTGGTTACCAAAATTCAATGGTTTTGCTTCGGCTGGGGCGGTTGGTACTGTTAGCACGGCTACGTCGGAGTAAGCGTCGGAGCCTATCACGGTTGCTTGTGTTCTTGTCCTGTCGAAGAACTCGATTTCGATGTCGGTTTCGTTTGTAACTACATGGTAATTGGTGACTATAATGTTTGAAGTATTGAATAAGAATCCTGAACCCTGTCCGATAGGGGTTCTGATTAACACAATGGACCTGTATGTAGCCTCGTAGACTTTCGTTGGTGTCAAGTTGAGCAGCTGGTCAATGATTCTCTCTAGATCCGAAAGATCTGATATGAGCCCTTCAATTGTTTCAACTGCGGTTCCGATTTCAGCCAAGCCTGTGGATGTGCTTTGATTGAGAGCATTAATCTGATTGGCTAGATTCGACAGGTTTGACTTGTCTTCTTCTATGTTGTCTCTTGTTTCGTTTAGGGCGCTTTGCAGTTCGTTAATCCGTTCTTCCTGTGCACCAAGTTGCGCTAGAGCAGTTTGCAGTTCTTTAATCTGTTCTCTCTGAATATCAATCTGTTCTAAGGTTTTTTGTATTTGGTTAATTTGTTCTTCCTGTGTATTAATCTGCTCTAGGGCGCTTTGCAGTTCACTAATTTGTTCTTCCTGTACATCAAGTTGCGCTAGAGCAGTTTGCAGTTCTTTAATCTGTTCTTCTTGGACATTAAGCTGCTCTCGAATGCGAATGCTATCAAGTATCAAATAGGTGTTAAAAGCTGAGAAGACAATAGCGACAATGGCTATTATGGCTACTACCTTAAAGGTCCTGTTAGACATATGCCATTTTCACTCATTTATGGGTTTTAAGAGTTTTGTATCAGGCTCAAACATGTGCCTAGATCCTCAAAAAGAGATGAAAAACTCAGATATTTCACAATCCAACGGTTCCATATTCAGATTCCCATCAGAACAGGAGCGTCGTCACATTATATTCAATCATTAATTGGTTAAAACTGCTCTATTTTCATTGCTATTTTCCGCAATATTTGTGTGACGGGATGCTCTGTTTTTTCAAAAGCAAATAGGTATTCTCCTCCAGATTGGAGAACATCACAGGAACAGGGAACAAGGTCAACGATGGGCAACTGGTGCGTATCGAGTTTGATGGGGGTTCTCCCTGATAATATTGTTTGGGGAACTTTGTTAACTATGATTCCTGTCTTCTTTTCATAGAGTTCGTAGAGGTCGTGTATCATCCTCTGTGTTCCTTCCACATCCGACTTGTCTATGGAAGTTACTACTAGCACCATGTCCGCTGCGACAATTGCGTTGATGGATGAATACTGAAGTCCCGGACTAGAGTCAAAGATAACGTAATCAAAATCCATGTCGTTTAGAAGAGAGTTTTTGAGTGAAAGAAGCCTGCAGAGAGCTTTCATGCCCCATTTTCTGTCCTTGGATGACATCTCCCGAATGGCTGCTGTTGAAGGGTCTGCCAAACCAACAAACAACTGTCCCTCTTTTATGTAATTGGGAGTGCAGTCTGTCAGAATGCTGTCTATCTTGCAGACTTTGTTCAGGTAGTCATTCACCCAGTATTTAGTATTGTTTTTGAATGTGGAGCAAAGGCTCGGAGCTCGAAGATCTAAATCCAGCAGACAGACCCTTTTGCCCTTGTCAGCGAAAATCATTGCCAAATTCACTGATAGCAAAGTCTTGCCAGTTCCGCCCTTATACGAATGAAGCGTTATTATCAACGATCCTTTAACTCCTCTGTGGCTGTCGTGAGGTCTGGATACTACGGAGTATCGGCTTTCTTGTTAACATATCTTTTCTTCTACTTTCATATATGAAATATGTGAATATCAGAATCAGACGTATACATTCACTTAGAAACAAAATAAGAAAAATTGATAATGCCACGGTTGAACTGAAAAATCGCTGGGAGAATAGAAAACTCTTTCTAACTTCGTTAACAAAGTTATTTTCCGATCTTTTCCGGCGGAGTAAAGATGAGAAGACCCATTGGAGGAAAGAGAAACGCTAAGGTTATAGGGCAGGTGAGGAAGCCTAAGCCCTCTTTGAAGGATAACCCATGGGTTCTGCAGCTTCTAGATGATCCCAGCCTCGCCGCAGACCTGAACTACAGCAGAAACCAGCTAGTGACTAAGACTCGGGGAAAGAATCTATGTGCAGCATGTAAAGGCGGCAAGTTTCTATGCGGCAAAACTAGGTGTCCTCTTGTTGTTAGGTTCAGCTCTTACTTCAGATCTGTGCCTCTTCTTCAGGGCACTGATTTGGATGGAGCTTGTCCACCCGGGGTCTTTGTGGGTCGAATCGGCTATCCTTACGTTTATGCAGGACCTCTTGTTCCTCCCATCCACGAAGACACGAGCCTCTATGACCAGCCCGAATCATGGTTTGGAAAGTCCATCGACGAAATTGTGGGTTTCCGCTCCTTGCTCGTAAGAGGTAAACATAGGGTTCACGTGAAAAAGTTTGAGGAATCTGGAAAAATTATGGATCAGACCCTTGATTTGGCATTGTCTATTAGCCCAGTTGACGTCGAATTGTCTCTCAAGAAGAAGCCCACCACGACCCTTGTTCTCGATGACCAAATTCAGCCCTTCGGACCATCCGCCGTCCTCAGAAACATGAAACTCTCAAACTCTCGATGGGACCATCACATCCAGAAAGCTTACTTCGACGATGACCTGAAAGCCTCCGAAGCAGTCACAACTCTATTCCAGAAAGGAACGTTAGTTACAAAAATTCAACGGGCTTTTAGCGTCGGCGCCTTTGGAATGAAGGAACAGAGACGATTGGTTCCCACCCGCTGGAGCATAACAGCTGTGGACAGCATCATCTCAAAGAATATAATGGAAAAGATCAAAACATTTCCTGAAATCAACGAATATCGAGTCTACGAGTCTCGCTATCTGGACAACCGATTCGAAGTTTTGATGATGCCGAGAGCTTGGAGCTACGAAGCCATGGAGGCTTGGTATCCGGGCACAGTTTGGAACCCAAGCAGCAGAAACATAGTCCTGTTTTCTGACTGGGAAGGTTTTGGCGGTCGCAACACCTACGCCAGCATCGGAGGCTGCTATTACGCGGCTCGTTTAGCGGTCGGGGAATTGCTTATGAAGGAACGAAGGCAAGCATCGGTGGTTGTTTTGAGGGAGGCGCACCCCGGATACATCATGCCTGTGGGAGTCTGGCAGGTGAGAGAGAACGTGAGGAACGCCTTAAGGCAGAGACCGCTAAAATACAACACGTTGAATGAAGCTTTAATACGCATTGGCAACCAGTTTCAGATTCCGATAAAACAGTGGATAGAGAAAAGCAGCCTGTTAAGGAATGCTTTATTTCAGAGAAGAATCACAGAATATTTCCATTCTTAGTTATTCTTATGAATGTGGATGAAATAGCCTCTTTTTGACGATTAAAGCAAATAATGTTGCAGTGAAGAATAATGGCAGAATAATCCATGAGGGAAACTCTGGAATCACGTTTACGAGTGGGTAATTGTCTTGGTTATTTTCGTCTATGATGTATGGTGTGTCGCCTATTCCGTCTCCGTTATTGTCTGTGCCGTTGTAGTCACTCCAATAATTCCCTCCTGAAGGAAAACCGTTATCCCATGTGCTGGTGTCTCCAGGATAGTTTGTTGCTTGGTTGCCATTATCGATGAAATTATTGTGATAAATTTGATTTGACGTCCATTGATTATTGTATATTCCATATTCACGGTTTGAAGTTATGTTGTTTAGGATAATTACATTAGTACAATAAGTGGTTTGGTAAATGCCATTAGCGTTATTTCCGTCTATATTGTTTCTAGAGATGGTGTTGAATCTAGATTCATAAAGACTTATTCCATTTTCACCGCTATTTTGAATTTTATTTTCCGTTATTGTGTTGTTAGTAGTAGCCCAACCCATCCTGATACCATTCGATCCACTGTTCAGGATTTCATTCTCGGATATATAGCAACCCTTTGTAGAAGAATGTAATAAGATTCCATGGTCTCCATTGTTTGTTACAACATTTTTGGTAACGGTGTCATTTTCAGAGTGAAAACAATTGATTCCTACGTAGACATTATTTAGTACATTATTTTCAGTTATTAGAGTATTCTTAGAATATGAAGTGACAATACCAAGATTATTGCCTGTGACTGTATTTTCAGTTATGGTGTTGTTAACGGATTCTGAGATATAGACTCCATAATTGCAGTTCTCTATTCTGACGTTTTTTATTGTTGTATCGTTAATATGAGCCAGGTAGAATCCGTGATTGTCAGCATCGCCTGTAAGGATGTAACCGTTCCCATCGATTATTATACTGCCTTTTTCCAAAATTATTGCTCCACTTACGTTACCAGTAAACGTGTAAATGTTGCCATCTCGTTGAATCTTATCCGTTCCTTCCAATGTCCCATCAGCTCTTATGTAAATTGTTCCTTGTGCCTTCACTACTTCAATTTGTGGAAAAGTAAACAAAACAACAGAAAGGATTAGTAACACAACGAATGTTGACTTGACTCTCATTTTATACCTAAATATTACTACTTTGGCATGTGGGAAAAAGGTTTTTGTCAAGAAACTTGCCCAATTCAATTAATTATTGGCGTAGCCTGCTTTTGGTTTGTTAAATAATAATCTACCTTTCTTATGTTAGAAAAATGGAATTCTTAGTGTCGTCTGCTCTAGTTTCTTATGTTCTGGATAGCAATTAACACAGATTACTTCAGGCAGTAGGTGCTCTTCAGAAATTATTGCAGCTGCAAAAAACCTGAATTTTTTTGCTGAAATATACTACTATTTTCTTGGGGTTTTGGTTTTCTAGAAGTTTGTACTATCTATTAGCTACCTATTGACGGGACTGAAATAACCATTAAAATGCTTACAAGTCAACTCATCTTCAATAAACAATGTTGTTCTGGCGGTGTGCAGAAACGAAGAAAAAAAACGAAGTCAAAGTGGTCGCAGAGATTCTGCGAGTGGCAGCCAAAGGCTCTAATGAAGTGGAGATCATGGACCGATGTAAGTTGGATTCTATGTCAGTAGAAAACTATCTGTCAGCCTTGGCAGAATTAAGTTTGCTCACCGTGGATGATAGCGATGAAATGTATTATCGAACGACTGAAAAGGGATTAGAATTCCTCAACACTTATCATCGGCTCAGATGGCTTCTGTTGGGCAAGGACAACGATTTCCTGTTGATGCGTCTTCTGGAACAGATGAAAAAGAAGGAACATCATCCATTCTACGTGAGCTAGAACTAACTTCATTTTCTCTGGGCTTCGACTATAGCAGCTATGAAACCGATGACGCCAATGATTATAAGAAGATTAAAAATGCTTCTCCAACTTGGATTCTGTTGGAACCACTCTTCAATGGGAAAAGTGGTTGTGATGACAAGCCATAGTCCATAAGCCACGATCAGAATACAGAAAATGGCGGTTACGTATTTGGCAATTTTGTTCATTACCAGTCTAGTATAACTTTGGCACTATTGGACGTAAAGTTTGTGAAATATGAGTCAATATTCTAAATTCGTGTCGACTAGAGGTTTCTACTATTCGACCTTGATATATTGATGTATTTGAAATAACCATTAAAGTCACTGGAAGACCAAATTTTGGAGATTGTCTAGGTGTTGCTTTGATGACTAAGGACAAAAAGGAGTTTGATGTTGTCGCCGACATCCTACGGGTAGCTGCTTTGGGCTCCAAAGAATCTGAGATTATAGCCGGATGCGACCTAGACCGCAACAGCCTCGAAAAATACCTGCCAGTCATGATGGTTCTGAAGCTGGTAAGCGTGAAGAAAGAGAGTGAGAATTTTTATCGGACCACTAGCAAAGGACTGGAGTTTCTACGTTTCTATCACGGTTTGCGATGGCTCCTATGGGGCAAAGAGTTTGACTATGTTTTAGTTAAAATCATGAATAAGCTGAAAAAAGAAGAGAAGCCATACTACGTAAGGTAACAAAAACTGAAAATTTTCACAAAATCTTTTCCAAGAAAACTATTTCTTCTCAAAAAACTCCGCAAGCTTTCGGCTCTCTGACCTTCGCAAGATTTCAGCACATTTCTTAGGTTCCAAGGCTTTGAATTCCAGTCCCAAACTGGTCAAGAGTGTCTGAACGCCTTTAGCTAAACGAGGAGCCACAAGGACGCCCCTAAGTTCTCTATGTGTCATCGTTTTCACGAAGTCAACATACTTCGCCAATTGTAACGCCGCATCCCGTCCCGCCGTCCTCCTTTTGAGTTCAACCACAACCAGCCTTCCGTTTCTGTCAATACCATAGACATCCACAAACCCGGGTTCAACCTTCTTCTCGTACGATATAGGCTCGAAACCCTCTTCAAAAAGGGATGGATCAAGCAGAATCGCCCTCTGCATGTCCAACTCGCTGGCGTGGAGAGAAAACTCTCCCCTGTCAATCAATCTCATTGCGGAAACGAGGTAAACATGATCAAAGGATATGCTGACCGACTCGGAGGGTTTCCTGCGGATAGCCCGAACCCGCAGAGTTTCTCCCTTTGTACGGGTTTGAAATAGGCATCCTGCGGGCTGCCAGTTGACAGGCTCGTATCCAATGGGGCGGTGAACCAGAACTGAGCCGTCCTTTTTAATCATGACAATGCGTTCTCCGGGTTCCAGTTTTGAGCTTGCCCGTCCCTTGTAGTCTACCCAGCAGTTGCCCACCAGAATTATGGCTTTATGCTCCGAAACAGCAGCTTTGATGAACTCCGCTGCCTTTTCAACAGTTGGATTCTCTAAAGTAACCACGGGTTTTCGATTGGACACATTGACCGCCGACAATCTTTAGAGGAGCGAATACAGATAAAACTTCTGAGAAGTATGCGAGAATGGAAAGAAAAACGGGGAACCATGCGGCACTACGACCAACAAGCAGCAATTTATGATCTGCAATACTTGGGAGAACAAAACACCAAAATCGAAGATATTCTAAACAGCATGAAGCTCGGCTCAAACGAGCTTGTCCTAGACCTCGGATGCGGAACAGGATTTCTCTTCCAACACATCAACAAAAGAGTGGGGCTTCTCGTGGGCATAGACCTGTCCCAGAAGGCTCTTCAGGAAGCAAAAAAGCGCACAAAAAACATGCCAAATATACTTCTAGTTCGCGCAGACGCAGACAACACACCCTTTCCCAACCACATCTTCGATAAAGTCTTCGCCATAACTCTCCTACAAAACATGCCTGACCCCATGAAAACAATCACAGAAATGAAACGAATAGGCAACCCACAATCCATATTTGCCATAACTGGGCTAAAAAAGAAGTTCACATCAGAAAGTTTCGTTGACATTCTTGAGAGGGCGCGGCTGAAGGTTGTTACGTTAACTACGAATCAAAGACTGAAGGGGCATGTTGCGGTATGCACAAACCTTTGAGCAAGAACTGTAGACTTTATCTAAAAGCTTCCGAGCATATTTTGTAGATGAAACCTGATGAGCAGAGAAGCCTACCGCGAGATCATTCAACGCTTAATGGAGACTCCTAACCCCACAAAGAGGGACGTTGATTACGTTAAGGTGAAGGTTGCCGGAAAACATGGCTTGGGAAAGGTTCCCTCCAATTCGGAGATAATACGGCACCTTAAACCGGAAGAAAGCGCCAAACTGCTTTCTATCCTCCGAAGAAAACTTGTTCGCACAATCTCTGGGGTAACTGTAGTTGCTGTGATGACGAAACCTTCGCCTTGCCCCCAAGAAGAGCCCTGTGCCTACTGTCCCGGTGGACCGTCTGCGGGCGTTCCTCAAAGCTACACTGGTCATGAACCCGCCGCCATGAGAGGGGCACAAAACGATTATAGCCCATACTTGCAAGTTAGAACACGCATCGAGCAGCTGGAGGCTATAGGGCACAAGGTTGACAAGGTGGAACTCATCATCATGGGCGGAACCTTCCCCAGCACGCCCCTGGAGTATCAGGAAGATTTTGTTAAGCAATGCTTGGACGCCATCGCTGAAACAAAGTCTAGTTCTTTGGATGAAGCGAAGAAGTTGGCGGAGACCAGCAGAATTCGCAACGTTGGAATCACCGTAGAAACAAGACCAGACTGGGCAAAAGAGAACCATGTTGACCAAATGCTTTCTATGGGCGTAACCCGAGTGGAAGTGGGAGTCCAGAACATATACGATGATATTTACGCGGGGGTTAACAGAGGCCACCGTGTTCAGGATGTCATAGACGCCACCCGCGCAATAAAGGATGCTGGCTTGAAGGTGGTTTATCATCTTATGCCCGGTTTGCCCGGTTCAAGCCTCGAACGCGACCTGAAGGGTTTTCGGGAGATATTTACGAATGCTCAGTTCAAGCCGGATATGCTCAAGATTTATCCTTGCTTGGTTATTAAGGGAACAAAAGTTTACAATTGGTGGAAAAACGGGGAATACAGTCCTTACACTACAGAGGAGGCGGCTCAGCTAATCGCGGAAGTTAAGAAGTTTGTTCCTCCTTGGGTCAGAATTATGAGGGTTCAGAGGGACATACCAGCCAAGTTGATTGAGGCGGGAGTGAAACTGAGCAACCTTAGACAGATCGCTTTAGAGAAACTTGGGGCGGAAGGAATGCGATGCCGATGCATAAGATGCCGAGAAGTGGGGCACAGATGGCTGAAGGACAAGGTGAAACCTGACCTAGACAAAATCGAAATCAGAACAGTTACAGAAGAGGCTTCAGGTGGAAAGGAACTTTTTATTTCTGCTGAGGACCCAGTTAACGATGTTTTGGTCGGATATGTAAGATTGCGTATTCCGTCAGGAAGGGCAAGTAGACCTGAGATAGTTCCTGAAAAGACAGCGATAGTCCGTGAACTCAGGGTTTACGGTCCCTTGGTTCCGGTTGGGAGACATCTAGCTGAGGCGTGGCAACACAAAGGCTATGGAAGCGTTCTTTTGTCTGAAGCTGAAAGAACCGCCATGGAAGACTACAGCCGAACAAAGATTGTGGTAACAAGCGCTCTGGGAACAAAACAGTACTACAAACGGTTCGGCTACGACTATGACGGACCATACGTTTCCAAGCAACTCAGCTAAAGCTTTTAATAAACTGGTCCAAGTAATGGAAGATGTTTTCAGTAAGTGTACCTGAAGGGATAAACATAGGAGAAGACGGGTTTGAGTGACGAGTTTCCGGGTTACAGGGGGCAAGCATTAAAGTTTTTGAAGAGTGCGGGAGCCGAAATCGGCGATGTGATCAGCGTAACCAAAAACGGGGAAAAATGGGAAGGCATTCTTATTCCCCGCTCTGAGATTGGAGACGAGTATCATATTGTACTTAAGATGAAGAGCGGCTACAATGTTGGAGTCCGCATCGATTCATCGGCACATGTGGAGAAGGTTGGAGAGGGAGTCAAGCCAACATTTACACCTCCGCCCCTTCCAGAGCAGAATGAAAGTTTGCCTAGGGTAGCTATTGTAAGCACAGGGGGCACCATAGCAAGTCGCGTTGATTACAGAACAGGAGGTGTACGTGCAGCTCTCTCTGCCAGCGAACTCTACAGCGTGGTTCCTGAACTCTCAGAGATAGCTGTGGTGGACACTGAGATTTTGTTCAGCATTTTCAGCGAAAACATAACTGCCAAGCATTGGATTGCAACCGCGAAAGCTGTTGCGAAGCATATAGAAAATGGGGTAGCTGGTGTTGTTGTTGCTCACGGAACGGATACTTTGGGGTATAGTGCTGCGGCTTTGAGTTTTGCGCTTCAGGATTTGCCTGTGCCTGTGGTTATGGTGGCTTCCCAGAGGTCAGCTGATCGTCCCAGTTCAGATGCTGCAACTAACTTGGTGGGTGCCGTTAAAGCGGCTGCCGCTGCTCCTTTTGCAGAGGTTGCGGTTGCTATGCATGAAACTGTTTCAGACACTTCAATAGTTTTTCACCGTGGAACCAAGGTGAGGAAGTGTCACACAAGCCGCAGAGACACATTCAAATCCATAAACGCTTCGCCTCTTGCTAGACTGGAAGACGATGATATCAGAATGTTGACAAAAAATTATAGGAAACGTGATTCTTCGCGAAAACTAAAATTGGAACCAAAATTCGAGGAGAAAGTGGCTCTCGTCAAGGCTCATCCAGACTTGAATCCGCAAGTAATCGATTGGTATGTTGAGAATGGCTACAGGGGAATTATACTTGAGGGAACGGGGTTGGGTCATGTTGGAGATTACTGTTTTTCGGCAATTCGAGAAGCCATTGAAAAGGATGTGGTTGTTGCCATGACTTCCCAGTGCATCTGGGGGCGATTAAACATGAACGTTTACGATCAGGGCAGAGACCTTCTAGCCATGGGAGTTATCTCCCTCGATGATATGCTTCCTGAGACAGCTTTCGTGAAACTCAGGTGGATTCTCGGTCAAACAACCGAAACTGAAGAGGTGAAGAAGCTTCTCATGGAAAACATAGCTAACGAATTTTCGCCTAGAACACTTCATGAAGAAATCGGATACTGAGGAAAACGGCATGAGCAGTAAATATTCGAAGATTGGTTTGAAGGCAGGACTTGAGATTCATCAGCAGTTAGACACTAGAGAGAAGCTTTTCTGTTCCTGTGAACCCAAGCTGTTTAAGGGAGAACCCGAGTTCACTTTTGTCAGAAGGTTAAGACCAACCCAGAGCGAGTTGGGTCAGGTTGATTCAGCGGCTCTCTTTGAGTTTCATAAGGGAACATGGATTCTGTACGAAGCAAACAATGATACGGTGTGTCTTGTGGAGATGGATGAGGAGCCTCCCCATGACCTTAACCGAGAGGCTGTGGAAATCTGTCTCATAGCATCTCTTATGATGAAGGCGAAGCCGGTGGATGAGATTCATGTTATGCGCAAGACAGTCATAGACGGCTCAAACACAACAGGGTTCCAGCGAACATGCGTTGTAGCATTAAACGGGGAAATCGACATCAAAGGAAAGAAAGTGCCTATTCAGCAGGTGAGCCTTGAAGAGGATGCGGCTAGAAAAACGGGAAAGGATGGGCAGCTGATCCGTTACCGCATTGACCGTCTCGGAATACCCCTCATCGAAGTTACCACAGCCCCGGTCATCTATTCTCCAGAGGAGGCGGAGGAGACTGCTTTTGATATTGGAAGAATTTTGAGGGCGACCCGTATGGTTAGACGGGGCTTGGGAACCATTCGTCAGGACGTGAACGTTTCCATACGAGATGGGGCATTGGTCGAGATAAAGGGTGTTCAGGAACTGGAATTGGTTTCTCAAGTAATCGAAAACGAGGTTAAACGTCAACTGAGCCTCCTAGAAATAAGAGACGAACTGAAGAAACGCGGAGTAAAGAAAGAAGACATCACCGAAGATTTTGTTGACGTCACCCAAGTTTTCAAGAAAACAAAGTGTAAAGTTATCGCGAAGGCTCTCAAACAAAACAAGCCTGTCTTAGCGGTTAGACTGCCCGGATTCGCTGGGCTCCTTAAAAAAGAACTAGCCAAGGATATGAGGCTTGGGTCTGAATTAGCGGGGATAGCACGTTTCTGGGGAAGGGTTGGAGGAATATTCCACACAGACGAGATGCCAGCCTACGGCGTAACGGTTGAAGAACTGAACCAGCTCGGGCAACTCTTAAAGAAGAAATCAATGGATGCTGTGGTCTTCGTGGCGGACACAGCCGAAAACGCAACCGATGCTCTGAAGGCGGTGACTGAACGGGCTAGAGTAGCATTGGAGGGTGTTCCAGAGGAGACCCGTGCGGCGAATCCTGACGGAACAACAAAGTATATGCGTCCTAGGCCCGGAGCTGCTCGCATGTATCCTGAAACTGATGTTCCGCCTATTCAGGTAATCAAGGCGTACATTGACGAGTTAGATAACAGGCTTCCTGAATTGCCTGAACAGTTGATGAAGCGGCTGATGAAGGATTATAAACTCAATCGGAAGCTTGCTAAGCAGATTTTAGATTCTGAATACCTTGAGTTATTCGAATCTTTGGCGGGGGAGACGAAGGTTTCTCCGACGGTTATTGTGGTTGCTTTTACGGAAACTTTGAAGGCGCTGAGGCGGGAGGGAATAAACGTTAAAGCCGTTACTGATGGGCAGTTTAGGGAAATGTTTAGGCTCATTGGCTCAGGAAAGACTGCGAAGGAAAGTATCCCTGAGATATTAACGTGGCTCGCAAGTCATGAGGAAGACACTGTCAAGGATGCTCTTAAGAGTCTGGGGCTTGGGATGATCTCAAGGAAGGAAGTTGAGGAATTGGTTGGTGATGTGATGGAGAAAAACTCGGAGTTTATAGAGGCGCGGGGAAAAGGTGCCTTTGGACCATTAATGGGAATTATCATGAAGAAGGCTAGAGGACGAGTGAAAGCCAAGTTAGTCAAAGAGATTCTGAAAAGCAAACTAGACGACGCAATTTCTTGAAGGAGCGGCTAGCTTCTAAGAGGATAACTTTCTGGATTCATTAACGCCCAGTTTTCTCATTCAAGTGTGTTTGTAGACACATTTCTCACAGGACTTTTTCGAAATCATTTCTATTCTTAGATAGTGGGATTGTGCAGTCGAATCCTCCTTTGCATGTTCTTCTTCTGTCTTCTCCGGGTTCAGAGCTGGGGTCCAAGCTTGATCCGAGAGAATTAGGATAAGTGTACAAGTCCTTGTCGGCTTGGAATCTGGTTGTTAGTGCCCAAAGCACATCTTGGGGGTCAGACAGGTTTATGTCATCGTCAAACACGAAAACATGCTTAAGGCTCTTGTGCGCCTCAAGAGCAGTCTCGATTATCTTTTTTGGTTCTTCATCACTCCTCTTCTTTATGCATACGGAGCAGCCTAGCCAGTTGATTCCGCCGTCCGTGAAAGCTAAGTCTTTGACGTTACAGACCTTCATGAGTTCCTTGTAGATGAGCGGCAGCTTTCCGAAGCCCATGAGGAACGAGTGTTCACCCCTTCCGGGAATGAGCGCATAGTAGACTGGTTTCTCCTTCTGCCTCAGTATCTTGGTGATCTTAACAACTGGTTGCTGTCTAACCAAGTCATATGTGCCCGTAATGTCGACGAACGGTCCTTCTTCTCCCTCTTCTGAGGTGAGTTTTCCAAGCAACACAATCTCGGTATCAACTGGCACGGAGATGCCATTCTCCATTTCCACCATTCTTATTGGTTCGCCGTAGAAGCCGCCGGCGATCTCGGTTTCGTCCATGGGCTCTTTGGTGGAGATTGCTCCTGCGAATAAGAGGGCGGGGTCCATTCCGATGCAGATTGCTACATCAATGTTTCTGTTGTTTTTGATGTAGCATTGCCATGTGTGGCGATGACAGATTCTTGCTGTGCCCATATTCTTGTCTTTCACAAGTATTCTGTGATATGAGAGGTTACGTTTCTCGCATTCTGTTACGAAGACGCCGGATGTGATGTAGGGTCCGGGGTCAGAGGCGTAATATTGTAGAATTGGCAGTTTTTTGAGGTCCAGTTCAGCTTCCTCAAAGGGGTTCTCAGCAACTGTGACTGGTTTTATTGGGTTATCGAGGGCATTTATGACTTTCTCCTGTATTTGTTTCCAGTCCATGTCGAAGATTGTGCAGAAGTTGTCTCGTGTACAGATGTTTGAGGCTACTGCGTATTCGGTTCCAGTGTTCTCGAAAAGTAGAGCCTTTTCAGCCTTCTTTATGATGTCAGGAATTTCATGTAACGAAGTTTTGACTTTTACTCGTTCGAGTTTTCCTTTTGCTTCTAGTATTTGAAGGGCATGTTTGAAACTGACCATTATTTTTCCCTGCGCTAATTTAGCAAATCAGTTGGTTATCTGTTTTTCTCCAAAAATGTTGCAATATTTATCTTCTAAGGCATTTAACTAGAAGTGAGGAATACAGATGGCTGATGCACTGATAGGAACAGCGGTTCCTATTCTCTTCTTGATTGGAATAGGATTCCTTTCAAGAAAGTTTGGAGTTCTGAAGCTGGGAGATGAGCGGGTGCTCAGCGCTTATGTTTATTTTTTTGCTTTGCCTGCCCTCTTCTTTGTTGATTTGGCTGAAACAAGCTTTGTTGCAGAGACTCTGAGTTTCATTTTCGCTGGAATAATCCCAGTGTTTATGGTTATGGCGATTTATGGTCTGCTCTATGTTCTCTTCAGATTCTCAAGGAATACGTTATATCTGCTTACGTTAAGCACGGTCTTCGGCAGCCTCGCCTTCTTCGGCATACCCTTCGTAACCTTTGCCTTTCCCTCAGAACAGATTGAACAACTAGCCACCTTGGCGGCGGCTACCATTGGCATCGTAGCGATTGCGGTCTCCATCACGGTTCTTGAGTTGTATAGGCTTGGAGAATCAGCGAAGATGGAGGGGCTGAAACATGTTGCTAAAAGACTTTCAAGAAACCCATTAATCATATCAATTGTGGCAGGCATCCTGATATCCATTGTTGGAGTAGAGATTCCTTCTCCAGTATCCACCTTTTTGCATATGCTGGGAGGCACCACGTCTGCGGTGGCTGTTTTTATGTTGGGGGCTTTTCTGTACGGAAAGAAATACGCTAACCTAACGAAGGCTTTTGGGTTGAGTCTCCTGCGGATAGTTTTCTTGCCCACATTAGCCCTCATAACTCTGCTGCTGTTCAATCTGCCCTCCATGGAGCGTTCAGTGCTGGTGCTTATGCATGGGATGCCTGTTGCCGTTTCTTTGTCAGTCCTCAGCGAACGATACGACTTCGACAAAGAAACCGTAGCATCGCTAACCCTGATCTCCTCAATCGGCGCAATAATCTACCTAAACATATGGCTGGCAGTCCTAGGAATATAGTCAAGTAGCAACTTTTCTTTTAGTTCTCTTGGTTTTTCTGAAAAAGTACTGTTTTCAACAATGAAGTATTATTAGGCTCCTAATATTACTTCTTGAAGGCTTTCCAGATTTGACGGTAAATTATTATGACCGAGACGATTCCTGCAAGAATCGCGGTTTGAAGAGCTATTACTGTGTTTATTATGCCGAGAGCGGTTAGAGTGATCAGGATTGCTCCAATAGTCCCTATGTTGAAAAGGCTATAAAGGAGCAGCATCTTGCGAAAACCGTAGGTGGACTCGAGTTTTATCCATGCTTTCCATGTTAGAAAATCTCGTATACTTAACGGGGTTGAAACATCCGTTTCTTGTCGTTGTTTAACAATTTCTTGTCTGTAAAGATCCATCGCTTGCGGCAATATGGCAATGCTCAATATGCCTGTCACGATTATAAGGGCGAATGATAAGAGGAATTGGTTGAGAAGAGCCACGACAACCGCAAGGAACATGAGAAAAACAACAGCAGTAATCAAATAGTATATATTCTCTCTCTTTCGTCGGGCTTTCACAATACTTGCAAATCCCACTAAACCACAAATAACGAGTAACAAGAAAATCGCCCCATAAGGCGGGTCCATCATTCAGTCACCCGCTGGCTGGTTTGCTTTCGTAATGAGTAGTATATTAGAGCGCCAACACTGATCAGTAAGAGTGATGTTGTGAACGCTAGAGAATCCAGTTGGTTAAGAGTATGGTAATGGTAAGAGAAGAACGCCATAGAAATCGCATCTGCAATTAATGGCGCCCACCAGTACTTCTGTCTAAAGCCAACCTGTGAGTCGGTGCGATATTTCCATGAGTGAAAAACAGTGAGAAAGAGTGGGGCTAGCATGCTACCTAAAGGTTGGAAAACATGGAAAGCCAAGTAGATTGCATAGACAGATATGCTTATGGTAGAAACCAGAAATGTGACAATAAACCCTACTCGGAAAGCCATGTATTGAACCCAACAGGAATCAATTAATTTTTTCAACCTTCGGATCAACCTCTACTATTCACCCAATTAAAGGCTTAATGGAAGGATGTAGTTTCTTCGTTTGCCTATCCAGTCGCCTATGAATGCTCCTATAATGTTAGGGGCGATGAAGAATATGAGAATAGTTATCCAAAATCCTAGATGGTGGGTTGGTGGAGGCAATCCTGTAGCCCAAATTATGAAGGCGCTCCCATAGAAAATTATGAACCCTGTCCCACTTGCTCCGAAGGCTATGTATATGGCTCTGTTCACTTTTATGGATAGTCTGATGCAGATGTAGTATGCGATACCTATGGCGAGAAATGTTAGAGCCACTCCAGCAATCGCTCGTGCTAAAGAAACATCCAAAAGAAAGAAACCAGCAGCACCAGAAACGATGGTCAGGAGTAGAGTAACTATCCAGAGAGGCTTCCACCACCAAGGCTTTGAACTCTTAGTCGTGACTCCAGACATGAGTATTCATGTGTATATTTCTAAAATGTGTTTAAAAATTTTTGCATTAATAGAGAGAATTCGTGAAGTTTTTGATAGAAAAAGAAAAATTCAGAAGATAGCAAATCTATAATTACCTGTGAATGTAACTGGAACAGTTTATTGGAGGCTTGTTGTTGAGGCGCGAGTATCCATGTCAGCCTGTTGTGGGTGTTGGGGTGGTTATTGTAGAGTGTGGCAAGCTTGTTCTTGTGAGGAGGGGTGCTGAGCCTGCTTTGGGTAAGTGGAGTTTTCCGGGTGGAGCGGTGGAGCTGGGAGAGACTGTTAGAGACGCTGTCGTACGGGAAGCGAAGGAGGAATGCGGATTAGATGTTGAGCTTGTTGACGACACGCCAATGGACGCCTATGACATTCTGACTTTAGACAAGGGTGGGCGTCTCCGATACCATTATGTTCTGTTGCAGTTTCTTGCTCAGCCGAAAGAAGGCACCGTGAAGCCTACCAGTGACGTGACAGACGCCAGATGGATTCCCCTCGAAGAAGTGGAAAACTATGATTTAACAGAGTCGGTTCGTTTATTCTTCAGAAAACATAGAAACGAACTAGAGAAACACTAGTTCTTGTTCTTGAACTGTGCGCGCTTATCAAGAAACCTTTACAAAAATACTTTCTGCTCCAGACTACTCCCTTCTTCTTTTGCTTCTGCTGCCGGCACTTCTCGCCGCGATTAAACCAACCTTTTTGCCTGGAGGAGCATTACGTGACACCGTTGTAACCTTACGTCCACCTTTCTTGCTGCTACCGTAAGGATGCGCGGCAGCTACCATGGCGATGCCCCGGGTGCGAGGATACATTTGCCCCTTAGCCTTCATAAGATGAAACTTGGTTCCAGCCTTGAGGAAAGGCTTTTCGACACGCCCCGCTCCTGAGATGATTCCAACTGTTGCTCGGCAAAGATCGTTCACGTACTTGGTTCTTTTTGAAGGAAGCTTCACAATTGTTCCGTCAGGCGTATGCGTCACTACGGTTGCGTAGGCTCCGGAGGAACGCACCATTTTGCCTCCGTCTCCGGGAGAAAGCTCGATGTTGCAGATCATGGTGCCTTCAGGAATCTTGCCCAAAGGAAGAACGTTTCCTATCTCCACAGAAGCTTCGCCGCCGATTTGGGTAGGCTGTCCCTCATAGACGCCCTCTGGAACCACCGAGTAATATGTTTCGCCAGTCTCAAGCCTTACGGCGACCATAGGAGACCCTCTTCCAGGATCGTGAATTATATCCTTGACTTGACCGTGGATGACTCCTTCCTGTTGTTTGGTAGACATTGGAGGATACTGAACCGGAGCTACCCTCTTGTGGGTTGATGCCCTAAAAGTTGAACTTCCTCTTCCGCGTCTTCGCACACGAATTCGTTTACCCAAGATGTATCATCTTCCTTTGGAACATTTAGGTTCTACAGAATGGGTCGCTTTTTTAAATACTTTGAATTGACAGTTCACTGGTACTTTCATTTTTAATCAGCTTCCGTCAATAGTATTTTTGTCTGTAGACCTCAGTAGTATGTTTTGGATGGTTTCATGCCATATATTCGTTTCTATTGACTGAAAAAATTATTGTAAATAGAATCTAAGAATGCGCGCGCATAAGCATATGTTACCATTGGTCATACTTGACTATCTTTTCTAAGGCGAAACGAATCTTCTCCTTTGCTGACTGATTCACAGGATAACCCAATGGCATCAATTCCACAACACAAATTTCATCAGGAACTCAAGAATATCCCTAACCTTCTTTTCATTGAAAGCTCCAATCCAGCAAGTTCCCAACCCTAACTCAACAGCAGCCAAGGAAATATGATCCAAAGCAATGGCAACATCTATCGGGTAACTAGGCTGACCACAACTCATTACATGTCCGTCACTCTCGGCGCAAGCAACAATAACAACAGGAGCCTCCCCAACAAAGCTTTGTCCATTAGCAGCTTCACCTAGCCTCACCCTAACTTTATGATCACGAACAACAATAAACCTCCACTCCTGACGATTACCCGCAGAAGGCGCAAGCCTTCTAGCCTCCAAAACAGCCAACAACTTTTCATCTTCCACAGGCTTATCCAAAAAAACTACGCACACTCTTTCTCGCCCTAATCGCCTTAATAACCCGCATAATAATCATTCTCCACGAAGAAAAAAACCCTTGATCAGCTATAAAAATTAATACTTTCGCACACATGAATTATTTCTGAGGTTTTCATAAATAGCTTTGAGTTTCATTATACTCTCTCGACTTCCACCAAATACTTCGAATCTCTATTTCTAAATACAAAAATTTGAAAACTGAAAGGCATGATTAGCTCTTGCACAATTAGTAGTTACTACATTAACAAGCCTTTAGAAGTTCCTTCAAAATTGCTCGAAAACATTTCAGAATACAAACTTCTGAGGGCAAATTCAAGATGAGCAAACGCCAAAAAACACATATGAACAGAAAATATGATTCTGTTGATATTAGAGTTTTTAGATATTTCATCCAAAATATTAGACGTGATTCATATAAATGCTTGGGCAAGTTTTAAATAATTTAAACTTACAAATGAGTGGAAGGGGTAATTAAATTGGCAAGAATTTTACCAGGTGTTGAAATTCAGGTAGTAAAAGAAATTGTACCACAACAACTTCATCCATCTGGAATCGTTGGAGTAATAGGAACAGCTGAAAAAGGACCAATGCTAATACCGACGCCAGTGACTAGCTACAGTGAATTCAAAGACATATTTGGCTCAGATGCAACTCAAAGCTTGGCAAAAGAAGTTAGAAATTGTTTTCTGAATGGAGTTTTCCAAGTGTTCGCGACTCGCATAGAAGCTACCGGTTCCAAAGATGCATCAGTTACATTGAAGGATGCGGACGGCGCAAGTGTTGTAAAATTGGACGCAAAAATCTCAGGAGAAGCAGGCAACAAAATTAAGGTGGGGGTTGCCAAAGGGAGCGTTAAAGGAAGTGTTGCGATCCAGATAACTAACGGTGTAACTTTCGAGGTCTGGGATAATCTTGTGGTTGATGATAAAAGCGACTCGTACATCGTTGATGTTCTGAACAAAAACTCGAAACTTGTTTCTGCAAAGGACTTAACCAAAGCAGGGAAGCCTGCCAAAATTCCAGCTCTAGTAGAAGAAACTATGAGTGGAGGGGTCACAGCTCAGCCTGCATTGAAAGATTTTGAAGCAGCCTTGGAAACTTTGGAGGTGGAGGCGGACATCGACATGGTTTACGCTTGCGACTCTTGGGATCCAAAGGTACACGCGCTAATAGATGCTCATTGCACGAATATGAGTAAAGACGCAAAGAATAGAATAGGAATAGGAACAGTTGCTCCAGGAGAGCCCATCGCGGATATTGTTAAGAGAACGGAAGTCTTGGCTAGCGACAGGTTTGTGATTGTGGCTCCATATGGAGTCGCGGGAGCAGTTGCTGGGTTGATTAGCAAACTGAATTACTACGAATCACCAACATTCAAAGCTCTAACAGGGATTGCAGATCTTGAAGCCCACTACACCCCCTCACAGTTAATGGAGTGCCTTAAGGCAGGAGTCCTACCGCTTGAGGCTCGCCGCGGCAGAGGCATTATTGTTGAAAAAGGGATTTCTACGAGCAAGGAACAGATCAGCGTGACCAGAATTGCAGATCACGCCGTAAGAGGTGCCAGAAATGTTTGTGAAAACTTTATCGGTACTTTGAACACAGAGGGAGGTCGCACTGCTTTAAGAGAAAAAATCACAGAATTCCTTTTGACAATGGTTAGAGAGGATGCAATAGTGCCGAGCGTTGATGGAACAAAGCCAGCTTTCCTTGTGGATGTATACTCATCGCAGCTAGATTTTGCACAGGGAATAGTGCGAGTTGACATTGCGGTGAGACCAGTGAGAGCCATGGATTACATATACGCAACCATAAACGTTCAGGCATAAATGGAGGTGAAGGAGAATGCCAGCTAGTCCTGTAATCATTTCAGCAAACGTGAG
>Ga0209427_10000967_pt1 | contig 32346 bp, 31 predicted proteins | sample DeeMarSWOR136_30_FD_187465 | JGI IMG/M metagenome (GOLD analysis project Ga0209427, IMG submission 187465) | Marine sediment microbial communities from White Oak River estuary, North Carolina - WOR-1-36_30 (SPAdes) (version 2) | ecosystem: Environmental > Aquatic > Marine > Intertidal zone >...
CGTCTCAGCACTCTTGCGGAAGTTCTTGCCTGAGGGTAAAATGTCTGTGCTCTTGGGGGTGCCTTCACCATCCATCAAAACGGCCTTGGTTGAAGTGGAACCCAGATCTATACCGGCAAACAGCATCGGGGTCAGCCCTCGCCGATCATTTCAAAGAAGGCGTCCAGCCTGAGTTGAACCTCGGCGTCAGCGTAGAACCGCTCATCCGCCTGATCCGCGTCCAGAACAACCACGGGCAGACCAAACTTCTCGCGCATCACAGTGGCCATATCCAGCACGCCCGTGGACATGATCTTGCAACTCTTATTGATCTGGACCAGTGCCCCGTCAATCTTATACGCTTTGATATCCTCGGCAAGCCTGTCTTCAATTGAACCGTAAAGCGTTTCCGCACAAGAGGAACCATACCCGGTGTGTCCGAAGGCCAACGCCTTTCTCGCAAAATGCTCGATGGGATCGGAGTCATCAAGATCCTGCGTACACCAAACGTAACGGGTATAGTCCCCAAAAGGAAAAACGCAGCCCTTTTCCGCGAACAGGCCGGAAAGGCCCAGCCGGTACCAAGGCGGGATGTTTAAAAGGATCAGGCGGTGTCGTTCATCGGGAATGGCGCCGATCTTGTTCTTCACCCTTTCCTCTACCTCTTTGTGCGCCTGTTTGAGGAGATCCACTCCGAGCTCTGTTCCCGATAAAGAAGTGGGAACAAAAATCAGGTTCGCTAAATCGGAAAAATTAAGCGGAGCCGGAACCGCCTTGTTCAACTCCAGCAGGCCCATCCAGTACTTGGCCTGCTCGCGGGAATAATGTGCGGTTTCCTTCAATTTTTGAGCCGTGGCCTTATTTCCGCTGATCTTTTCAAGCTCAGCCATCGCATCTTCCACCTCACGGACCATGTATTCCAGATAGTAGTCCGGGGGCTCCTCGTCCGACATTCGCGTGGGGGTATTAATCACCACATAGGGTTTATCGAAATGGAGGCGCAGGGCATCAAACCATTTCAAATAGTTGAGGCATGCGTTTGAAACGGTAGTCAAGAGATCTGGTTCGGGCAGCCCTCCCAAAGGGTGTTCCGTGCCTTCATCCAGCAAAAAGCCAAAGTTGTTTCGGATGTAGGAACACAATTCGGGCTTATAATCATGGGCCTCTGCGATCGTGCAGTATTTCTCAGAGAGATGCTGTGCCGCGCAAACACATGCATAGTTCTCCGGGTAGGCAACCTGAATCCCCAGAACCCCACACATGTCATTAAGCGGGTTTGAGCTTACCACCGACCAGGCCAGTGGTCTGTTTTCCCATAGGTCTTTGTAGTACTGGCGCAAGGCGGCGCTCACTGCTTTACCCGATTCCAATCGTCTTTTTTCCGGTTTGGACATCTTTCTATCTCCTCTCAGTCATTCTACCCCGTTATTGATTCCACAAACCCATCAATTCGGGTTCGAATGGGGGCCATATCGCACAAATATTCGGTTTCGACAAAGGTGACCGGAACTCCCAGCTTACCGTCTATCGCGTGCTCCAGGTAGGGGAAATCCATTTTCTCTGACTCACACCACTTTTCGACGGCGAATACCACACCGTTGACGCCGTATTCCGATACCATCCTGGATATGTAATCAAATCTGTCATCAGCGGATGTAGCAAAGGGACAGGGCACCTTTGAGTAGCCTCTGGCCAGCGCCAGCAGCGGATCCTGATTCGGATCGACAGCATGCCAGAAGGATCTCGACCCGGTGTTGGTATCATCCGCCACCACGAGGGCACCGGAGGATTCCATTGTCTCAATCAGACGGCCATCCACAATACAGGGCCCCGAGACCATCAGCCGGGCTTTGGGCTTGGCTTTCTCCTTACGATTCTGGAGTTCATCGAGCAGCTGTTCCAGGAGTTGATTGTTCTCTTCCTTGTCCATAAGAAAGCTGACCATCATGATCTTGAAGGCTTCAACTCCGGAGATAGGCGGCGACTCATCCTTCCGCAAGTCATAGACCTTCCTTAGCAGTTCTCTGTTTCGATTATAAACCCTGATTGCACCCGAGAGTGAATCCGCGGATACTTCTTTCCCTGAAAAATCCCCCATGGTCTTGGCGAGTCTTGCAATCTCCTTTGAGAAGAAATTAATAGCGTTTTCTGTTTTCTTGAATCGGACCCCAAGGGTAGCGACAAAATCATCCGGTCTGTGCCACTTCCAACCCCGGGCGAAAAAGGTTACGGTTTCGCACGATTCTGGCAAAACCACACCGTCCACGTTCGGATAGTGCCCTTTCAGAACTTGATCCCAGATGGCCCTGAAGATAGAGGAAGTGTAGATATGGAGGTTGGTGTGGGCCAGGCTTATCGGTTCACCAATCGAGGGAAAAAGCCGGATCGGATGAAGACCGGCAGCGTAAATTACCTCCTGCGGCACAACCGGATGCATCACGGCGATGACGTTCTTCCCCGCTGTATTCCGAAAGTCAGTCAAATAGGCCTGCATGTCCTGAGCAATTTGGTTTATTCCTTCAATGGCATTCATCATTGTATCGACCTCCTTGATTCGGGGTAACATTTCAGCTCTTTGAAAATTACTCCTGGCCCTTACTCAAGGCCGAGTAGTTACGCGTGGTGAAACGCATGAGCATGGAGATGTCTTTTTTTACCTCATGCCCTCTAACAGGGGGTCTCAGCGTGCCGCTTCAAACCGTGCGCATGAGCAACTCGTCATTGTCTTCTAGGGCCTTGGTCCGTGTGCGCCAGTTTGAAGCGGCCTACCGACTCGTCTTTCTGAGGGCATGGTAAAAAAAGACATCTCCATGCTCATTCACCAGTTAATTTCAAAGAGCTAAAATATTACGATTCGGGCATATCTCCCACGATTTTCAAAAATCTTGAGATGATACCACGCATGTTACGCGTTCTTTATCAATCCCCGGAAAAACCCGCACTACCATTGCCATGATGGATTCTTACTCTGTTTCCAAGCCGAGTTCAATGAGTTTTCCCCTCGTCGGGACACCTCTAACCACATCCCATCCCTTTTCCTCATAGTAGTCATCGAGCAGTTTTTCCACATCTTCCCTGGTTAGATCTTTTCTCCCGAAGTAGTCTGTCAGGACCATATCCTCGCCCTTGTCGGGACGCCTGAGGGGCTGAAACCATTTTTCTGGAAATCGATCGTCCTTCCGGTCGAAACCCTCCCTTACGTTCGCCATCTTGTATACGTTATACGCCCTCTCCGCGTCTTTGAGGAGTTCGTCAGGCTCCTTTTTGAATCCCGTCCCCGCCGAGTAAAGCTCGGCGGCAACTTCAAGGTTATAGAGCGATGAGTTCTGCATCCGGAAGCACACGCCCAGACAGTTGAGGATGGTTGCCCAGTTTTCGTAGTGGGCCGTAAGCCGCGCCACATTAAAACCGGATTCTTCGAAGACCCTATCCATCGCATCCTCTGGCACATAGCCCACCTTTGATACAATCTTCCTGAAGAAATCCGGCTCTCTCCCCTTGGCAACGGTGAGACCTCCAACAGGCATGTCATGCGCCCCTCTTGGATTGACAACCGAGCCGAAAACCTCCACACCGAGGCTCGCTCTGGCATCAAAATCCGGCTCTGTTCCCTTTATCTGGTAGGCAGCCTCTGGATGGCCGAAGCGCTTGATCAAGCCCTCGAAGCCCTCGCCCAGGACAACCCCGAAACCCTCCTTTGCGGCGGTCATTCCAATCAGCTTCTTGACGCTCTCAAAACCGGGCTTCATTTCCAAACCGCCCGTATCCGCTGTGGTGATAATACCCCGCTGATAGAGATCCGTCGCATGACTGATCAATGCACTCAATGTCATCGCGTCCACGCCGAGGCGATTCGATTCCGCAAAGAGCCAGCAGGCCTTGTCAAAATCGCCCACTTCATTCCGAATACCATAGGACATGGGAGGGTCAATCGGGGTCCCGAGCATCATCTCGAAGTCTCCCAGCTCACCTCCTTCAAACGTCCACATGAACTTATCCGGAGCAATACAGGAGGGACAGCCAATGACTCTCCGCTTCACCCGATTGAAATGCTGTTCGCCGTAGAGATCGAAGCTCTCCCTTTCCGGAAAAACCTCGGTAAAGTTCTTCGTTGTGAAGTAGCCAGCCTTTACCCACAGGGGAAACACGTAATACAGTCCCTGGGATGCCCATTTCTCACGATGAGGATCCTTCATGGCCCTTTCAGTTAGTTTATCCACAATTCGCATGAACCCCTCTCGGTCAGCGAATCGGGCCCCCTTCCTCCCGCTGACTACCAGTGCTTTAAGCTTTCTGAAGCCCAGATTTCCGCCAAAAGAGCGGCCAAACGTTCCAAGGTAATCATTAAACACCATGGAGATGGGCACCATGTTCTCACCCGCCGGGCCAATGCATGTCACGGAGGCGCTCTCTCCATGCCGTTTTTTCAACACGGCCATGGTTTCTCTCACGTCTCGTCCCCAAAATTCGCCGGCATCGCAGATTTCCACATCCTCGTCCTCAACCCTCAGGTAAACGGGTTTGTCAGCCTTACCTTTGATTACCATGTGATCGTAGCCGGCCCACTTGAGCGCTGTGGCGAACAAGAGGCCGCCCACAGCGGTATAAACGGTCCGTGAAGCGGCATCTTTGGTCGTGAGAAAGCCCTTCGGGCTGCCCGGGCTCGGACTGCCGCTGAGAACCCCGGCACCGAAAATAAGGGGCATCTCCGGATCGTAAGCATCCATCCCGGCGGGAATCAAATCATAGGCCAGTCTGGCATTCATTCCCCAGCCACCAATGTATTTCTGTGCAAAATTGTAGCTGAGGGGTTCCTCGTTAAGCCTGCCCTCCGTCAGGTCTACCCACAGCACCTTGCCGGCAAACAAGCCATGTTTTTCCATACCAAATCCCCTTTCTCCTCAAGCAGCATTCTTCCTTTCAAAAGCTAGAGCCCCGGTGGGACAATGCCTTACACAGATACCGCACGAATCACATTCTTCGGTGAGTTGAATGTCCGGCCAGCACCCGTAATAGGGACTTACCCGAATCTTGGCTGCCCGGGGATTGATGGTTTTATCAAATCTTAATCCACATCGCATAACACAAATCCAGCAGCACTGACATTTGGTTGCATCAACGACAATCCTTCGGTCTTTCTTATTCGTATCGAGCATGTTTACCTCCCTCGGCTCTCCTGGAACCCCCGCTACTTGAACTTCGGTGCACGCTTTTCTTTGAACGCGGCGATTCCCTCAGTCATGTCGTCCGAGATCATGGTCATTACGTGGGCTCTCGCCTCAAATTCAACCGCCGAAGGCAAATCCATGGTCAACCCCTGGTAGATGGATTTTTTGGCCATGCCCATCGCCAGAGTGGGCTTTTTTGCAAGTTTTGAGGCGAGTTCCATGGTGCGGGTCTCAAGTTCTTTCGCCGGCACGACCTGATTCACGAGCCCGATTCGTTCGGCTTCCGCGGCATCGATGATGTCACCGGTAAAGATCAGGGCACACGCCTTGGAAACCCCGATCAAGCGCGGAAGGAAGTAGGTTGCCCCGCAATCACTCTGAACACCCAGGTTAAGGTAAACATGGCCAAATCGCGCCTTATCTGAGGCAATAATAATATCGCAGGCCAAGGCAAAACCAAGTCCTGCACCGACAGCCGCACCATTTACCATGGCAATGACAGGCTTGGGCATATTCCTCATATTGATCGGTACCTGACCAAATTTCAGGATTATGTCTCCTAACTCCCTGGGATCCTTAATCGTATAAATGGAAGAACCGAGATTCCCCCCCGCACAGAAAGCCCTTCCACTACCGGTGAGGATCACCGTCTTCACCTCATGGTCCCTTGCTACCTGATCTATTGCTGCAAGCAATTCATCACACATGGTTTGATCTACACCGTTCATAATCTCCGGTCGATTCAAGACGATTTTAGCCACTCCCTCATCCTGCTTCAGAACGATTGACGTATATTCCATAAGCACCTCCATCCCTGGACATATGGCTTCCCAGGATCAATTCTCTTGAGCTTTCTGAAAGTCCTATCTTCAAAGAGCCGCTGGTTTCCCGAGGCTCAATAATCAGATCTCCCTTTGTTGGAGGGAGACTATGACTAAAAAGGCCATGTATGTCAAGGCAAAACCGTCCACAACATATGCGGTTCTTGGGTTGGGATATGGCGGGGGCCTGTGCCTGCCCCCCATCGCTCTCGCCCATCCCCCATCGGCTTCGCCTCCCCGGCCCGTACCGCCCCGGGACGGGCCGGGGGGACGGTAAGGGAGGGGCTCTTCACTAGGCATACGGGTAGTTAGGTGATCTCGTGCTTTTTCCATAGGTTGTCATCTCCTCCTCAGTTATCAGGCCTTTCTCCTTGTAGAACTCCCTTGCCTCCTCTAAGATTCGTTCCACATCCTCCTCCTGACTGGGAGTCAAGGGCGTCGGTTTGTGTGTCGCCAGTATCTCCTCCATCCTCTCTCTGGCATGATCAAGGCAAACCTTCTTCCCTTTATTCATCCATTCCGGATAGGTTAATCTGTCGGCAACCTTTGGCACGAATTGCTCTGACTTCCACCATTTTCTGGTATGCCCTTTGTCAAGGAAATGGCCTGGAATCGGGCCAACCTCCTCTATCAGGTCTAATGCCAACGTCTCATTAGTCACGGCAACTCCTTCCATGAACCGCCCAACCATGCCGGCTGCGTCGTCGTCCAATATGGCCTGTATCGGGTGATGCGTAAGTTCGCCGTGGACACTTCCATGAAACAGCAGCGTGTTTGCTCCAGATAGGCCCGCGGTCAAAACACGGAAGGCCTTCTCGTAGCTGGATTGATAGTCCGGCATCTTTGCGTTGGGATAGGCAGTAGTATCGTCTATGGGGACCCCGTATTTCCGGAAGATTTGATTGGATGCCGCGTTATGGAGGCAAATCTCTATACCTCCAAAGGCAGGAGCCCCTGACCTCATATTCACAGAGGCTGAAAAATCCTTGACCAGGGTTCTCGTTCCTGGGTTTATCAACTGTGCCAGCACCAATCCAGCTATTACCTCGGCGTTGTTAGTTACTATCCCTCCGGCAATCGTTGCAGGGGCGGTCCCACCCATCACCTGACCGCTTATTATACGCAGAGGGAGTCCAGCTTCAGCAAATCGGAATGCGGACTCCACAGCGTCTCGGTAAACGGTTAAGGGCGGTGCAAAGGCACAGGTGCCCAGAATCTCTATTCCGACCGCCTGGGCCATTTTTATTGCAAATACCTCGGAGTCGCTGGAAAAACCCACACATTGGAACTTGGTCGAATTTCTTATCCTGGCTGCAAGGCTCTCCAGCATGGCCATGCATGGGGGAACATCTTTAAATCCAAAGTATGGCGTGTAGGGAGAAAAGAAATGAACGGTAGGCAATGCATCCAAGATAGTCACACCGTCATAATTCTCTTTTCTTGTTGCCGGCCGGGGCTCCCAGGTATCCAGATCTACGGTATGGTTGCCAGGTGCCACGGCGAGACAAAGGGTATTGCCTCCCACCATTAAGCTGTTTTTGGAATCCCTTGCCGGTGCATGAAAGCTGCTGGGGGTCTTGCGCAGGCATTCCTCAACCAGGGCTGGTGGAATTCTCACCCTCATTTCACCGTGATCGACCTTACAACCGTTCCTCTCCAGAAGCTTCAAGGCCCTCTCATGCTCCATTCTGACCCCGGTTACCCAAAGGATCTCTAACGTTCCTCTGTGAATGGCCTCAACCTCCTCCTCGGTTAATATCTCTAGAGGCCTAAAATTGCGTGCAAACCCTTTTCCAGCCATGATTTCCTCCTTTATCTCCCCACGAGCCTCCTGGCTAATTCCACTGCCCCAGGTGCTGTAGGATCATATCCATCTGCTCCAATGCTATCAGCAAACTCCTGGGTTATGGCCCCTCCACCTACCATTATCTTCACGTTGTCTCTGAGGCCCTCTTTCTTGAGAGCTTCGATAACCTTTCTTTGCTCTGGAGCGGTCGTAGTCATGAGGGCAGACATGGCCAAGATGTCTGCTTTGTACTCATTAATTCCCGTTACGAAGCTCTGTGCAGTGATGTTGATACCCAGGTCATTCACGGCGAAGCCGTCGGCTGTAAGCAGGGTGGCCACCATCGTCTTTCCTATGGTATGGATATCACCATAAACCGTTCCTATGACAACGGTGCCCAGGCTTTCCCTCCTGGCACCCACCCTCTTTATTTCCTCCTCAATGATAGGCGTAGCAGCTGTCATGGCAGCTGCAGCACCAACTAAATCAGGAAGCCAGAGGTCCCCTTTGCCAAAGCCATCGCCGATCTGTCTTATAGCAACTGTCATTATGTCCAGGGCCTTGATAGGATCTATTCTTTCCTGGACTGCCTTTCTGGCCCAATCTGCTGCTCCCTCCCTATCGTATCCTGTGATAGCCTTCTTCAGATTCTCGAGAATTTCAGCGCTCATACCCCCTCCTTTTTAATATCCTTTTTATTTGAGTTCAGGGTAGTGTTAATCTTTCGCAACTGGGACAGCGTAGGGTCCCTCGTTAACAAAGGCGATAGTGGGTTTTCTACCACCAAATCTCGAATGATGCACAGCATAGATTACCGCATTCTGATACATAGCTGTTACCTTTTCCTCGGTAGAGCCAAATTCAGCGTCGCTGTCTATAAAGTCATATCCACTCGTGCCAGGGATAATTTCATAATCCTCTTTGGGTATTTGAGGGGCGCAGTAAATGAGCCCATCCTCACCGACCTTACGGATCGGTTTTCCCCACATCTCAGGCTCCCACTGGTCTTTGGTAAAAACCCACTCGGGGTGTTGTAGGATGGAGATATAACGATCAGGACCCAGGATTTTAAAAAGATGCAATAGTGTTTTATATTCCGGAGAGCCTATTGGTTCGGCATCAATATTGTTAGCAACCATTAACATTAAGCCACCTTTCTTAACGGCTGGAATGGCGCAGACGGCAGCTTTAACACTTTGATAGTGGTCTCTCCCAACATAACCAGCATGCGTCATAACTATATCAAATGGCTCATCGATAGGTATCTGTACAAACTCTTTCATTGCCTCAAAGGCTGCAAGGTGAGCTTCAACCAAATCGCCGGCAAAAACTCCTGTAATACGTAACTCATTGTCGAGGGTGGTGTTGACCAAGAAATCGACCCCAACCGTTTGAGCAACCTCCAGCGCTTCCTCATGACAGGGGTTACCCTCAAGCACTAAATTAGTTGCATTTGGATGCTCGAGAAACTCCACCCCATGGAATTTCTGAATTGTCGTGGTGTTCACTAAAGCTGGGCATACCCCTTTTCTTCCACCTGATATACCAGCCATAAAATGGCTCTCCACAAGCCCCGTTACAATCTTGACATCAGCATCATAAAAGATTCTATTTACATATACCTCGGTACCCTTGGTTGTATGGGCAGCCAAAACCTGGGAGGATAGGTCCTCACTGTTATGGTCAACGATACGATAGTTATCAACAACATCCTTGCCAAACATAAAAAGCCTTTCATCAGGTGTGCTGGCACGGTGCATACCAGTACCAACGACAATGACGATGTTTTTTCTCTTAACCCCTGCGCCTTCGATTATCTCAAAAAGGGGCAGTAAAACACCATTCCTCCCTTTATAAGGTACGGGGCGGGTAATATCAGAGACCGTAACACAAACTGTTACCTCTCCCACACGCTTGACCTTCGAACGAACGATTTCTGTTAACCTTGGCGATCCAATAGGACTATTTAAGGCATTTGAGATTTCTTCTTTCGAATTCGCAAGAGGGGACATTTTTTTCATGTGTAAGACGACACAATCAGGGGGGACAGATATCTCCAGGAAATCGTCCCCAAATTCTACCTCAATCTTCTTCCAATCTTGGGTGTCAGCTTTAGCAATAATATTAGCTGCTTGGTCTTTCATGACTATCCTCCGAAATCGATGTAGAAATTGAAACATCTACTGTGCGTAATTTCAGATGATACCCAAAGCAGAGGGGATACATTTTTATCATTACAGCTAAGGTCTATCATCCCGATACGCCATATTCTCTGGCCAACCTTTCATCATAGCTGGCCTTTCTTGAAGGGCATTTTTTTCGTGGGCACAGCTGACAGCTATAGAATGGAATTTCCGTGGGGAAGTAGATACCAGACAGTGACTTACTCGGGGTCATGAGAAGACTTTCATTCAGCCTCACACCGATGGAGGCTTCCACATCCCCGAGGATAGTAAAGAGCGGCCTTTGCTCTTCAATGGTCCAATCCTTTAAAGACCCTGGGCTCATATACGACATTCCATCGAGGGCATATCTGGACCGTAATTGATGTTCTAAATATCTCCGAGCAGTAACCAGGGCTATATTTCCGATCGTATCAAGATAGTACTGTTTCAACAGATCCGTGCACGCTCTGGCCTTTTCTTCCAGTTTATCGCCGATGGTCACGACATAGGGAAAAACCCGCTCCACCTTACTTAGATGCTTACGCAAGATCTTACTCGTCAAACGGATCTCATCTATCAGTATAGCATCTTCAAGTTTTGCCTCGATATGGCAAACCTTATAAACTGCCCTGGCTGAAATAAGGGGTTGCGCAACCTCAACAAGGCTCTGAACTTGATTCCAATCCCCTCCCCGTCCCATGTGGAGGCTTCTCGTGATTTCCTCAAGATCCAGGCTCACCGGTATGTGTTCCAGATTCTCCATGGAGTACCACATTCAAGTGATAAAAATCTCCTTTTGGCGGGGGAATTATAGGATAAAGCTCCTTTCGTGTCAAATGTATAAGCCTAGGAGAATAAAGCATTTGGGCCTGATTGAAAGGGACGAAGCACGGTATCCTGTGCAGGTAGGGAGTCTGGGATGAGGTTGGCAATCTCAGTCTTTTCAATCTGCATGATGATGAATGGCATAAATAATCACCTATGTGCTTGGGTGCTCATAAGGAAGGTCTTTCAATTCTTGGTAGTTCTTATTGTTCATACTTTCCATAATGGCCATAATAGATTATAAGAGATATTTGAGTCAATTTCAGGGTAAATTTCAGGCACCATATCCTGAAAAAATTTTTCGTTTGACACGCAAGCGCTTCACTCCTATACTCGCTCCTTCCAAACAAGGAGCTCTTATCATTTAGATACGTCCATAGGTACATCCTCGGAAAGGAGCCCTTGATAATCGAGGTTACGCCCTCCGAATATTCTCTTCTCACAACGTGAAGGAAGTTTTGATAAAATGCACAGAACGGTTCCAGGTTTCTTGACGGTTCATGCAAAAATGCTGAGGCATCAAGCTCTTGTCTAAGGAAGCCAAGATTTCAAAAGTATTCTATGGCTGGTTCGTAGTTGCCGCCTGTTTTGCTGCGACCCTGACTCTGGGAGAGGCCATGTTCGGATTTGGCGTTTTCTTTAAGCCGCTCGAGTGGGAGTTTGGTTGGGGCCGGGCTCTGGTATCATCAAGTTACACGGTTTTCCTGATCGGCCATAGTATTTCAGTTCTAACTGCTGGTAGACTAGTCGACAGATACAGTCCTCGCCCCATCCTTTTTGTGAGTGCGATATTAGCTGGGGTTGGGATTTCCCTGTGCAGCCAGGCCCATAGTATTAACCAACTCCGTGCTTTCCTCCTCATTGGCGGGCTGGGAGCTGGGGCTACCTGGTCAGTACCAACCTCCACCGTGCAGCGATGGTTCTACAACAGGCGGAGGGCGGGTCTGGCCCTAGGAATAGTTGTTGCTGGATTTGGTGTAGGTGGCCTAATCTTCGCGCCGCTCATCAACTATTTGATCCTTAGCTACGGCTGGAGAAACGCCTTTCTCGTTATTGGTATCTTCTTCTTTATCATGATTACCGTATCATCCATCGTGATCAAACAAAGCCCCGGGGAGACAACAACAGCTTCAGATGAAGAGGCAGATGCGCGGAACCCCATAGGTATCCAAGGCTGGGTAACAGGTAAAGTCGTAACCACTCTTTCCTTTGCCGGCATAACCTTTACACACTGCGTTGTGATCCTGGCCTTCCAGACTATTTGTGTCCACCTCGTGCCCCATGCCATGGATGTCGGTGTTTCTCCGACAGCCTCGGCAGTAGCCCTTGGCCTTCTTGGGGGATTCTCAGTTCCCGGGCGCATTATATCTGGCTTCATATCGGACAGGTTAAGTTGGCAAAAGATAATGGCTGCGTCACTTTTTGGGATGGCACTATTCTCGTTATGGCTATCATTTTTAAAAGGGACGTGGATGCTTTACTGCTTCGTTTTTTTCTATGGGATATGCCACGGGAGCAGGGTTCCTTCGTATGTCGGCATCCTCAGTGAATTCTTTGGGATGCGCTCATTGGGGGAACTCATCGGAATTACTACCGCCATCGGCATATTAATCGCGGCTTTTGCCCCTTATGTAGCTGGTTTCATTTTTGATACCACGGGCAGCTATTTTCTGGCTTTCATGCTTGTGATGGTGCTCCTATTGAGCAGCAGCATTATTGCTAGTGTAATAAAGAAGCCCGTTGCCTCAGAATAGTCTACCTGTAAAAAATCAGGGTCCAGTCTACATTTTGACATAACCGAAAGCAATTGAAGGTATTTTCCTTAACCGCCTTCATGCTTCTTTCAGGGCTCGTGGCCTGGGCATAAGGGCTAAACAAGGTCATCCTCCGTGGGGATCTTGGACTCACAAGGAACACTCGTTTGGCACAGCCCGCAGCCATAACTTTCGAATCCGAATTGGGATTTCGCATAATCTACGACCTTCTCACGAAGATAGGTTAAACATTTCGTTTTGTCATGTCCTGCTCCAGTAATTGCCCCTGCAGGGCAGCGCTGGATACACTCTCCACATATACCCTTTGAAAAAAAGAGGCAATACGCCAGATGATCTTGATATGGCCTGTTCGTAGGGGGAATTTTGATATGCGCAACAACTGATCCGCAACGCATGGCCTTGCCCTTTGGAGTAATCAGACCAGCACAGAGACCAAAGGTCCCCAGCCCTGAGGCATAAGCTGCATGGCGTTCGGACCACTTGGACGCCAAACCATAACGCTCAGACCTTTTCCACTTCCAGAGATGAGAAAGCATGGGGGCTACGGCCTCGAATCCTGACCCTCGTAAAGTTGCCACCACATGTTTGCGAAGCTTTACGTTGACCTCTTCACCATAGATCCGTGCCCTGGCCCACCTTTCCGAGGGATAGACGGTCTGCTTACGGTTATCAGACTTTGTTGCTTCGACCTGTGGTAAAATCCAGCTTATGACTGTCAGTTGATCTGGCTCAACCTTTACCTCAGAAAACGTTTTGTTGAATATCTCCGATGGCGTCCAATAAAAGGTTCCTATCTTTTCCTTATATTCTTGATACAGGGGGTCATCACCTCCTGAAAATCCCACCAACGGATCTGCCCATGCCTTTTCATTTTCTCTATTCTGAAGCGTATTCTCCGGGGATTTATTGATGAAATCTTTGATGGTGTCTTCTAGCCAGCCTGCTGGGTTCTTAATCCCTTTACGAGCCTCCATTCCAGTCCCCCTTTCTTCAAATGTTTCCGTATTCGATCAACAACAATCTATCCATACACCAAATTAAAAGGGAGCATTACCGGTTTGTGAAAGAAAAAGTAACAGCGATTTAGCAAGTTTAAAACTCGCAAGTTACAAGAGGGTATGGGCAGCATAGGATAAAGGCGCTTGTGCGTCAATTGAAAAGCCATCTCAAGATATGACGGGTGCTAAGACGCAGATACGACTTCAGCGATAGCCTCACCCAATTCCTGTGTTGTTGCCCTTCCCCCAAGGTCAGGGGTCCGCAAACTTTTGTCGGAAACCACTATCTCAATGGCCTCCTCTACGACTATCGCCGCTTCAGACTGCCCAATATGTTCAAGCATCATAGCACCAGACCATATCTGTCCTATGGGATTTGCAATCCCCTTTCCAGCGATGTCTGGTGCAGAGCCATGCACTGGCTCGAACATCGACGGGAAATCTCTCTCAGGATTCAGGTTCGCAGATGGGGCAATCCCCAAGCTTCCCGCTATTGCTGGCCCAAGGTCTGAAATAATATCACCAAATAGATTGCTTGCAACAATGATATCAAAATACTCTGGCATGAGCACCACTTTGGCGGTAAGTGCGTCAATATGGTATTGATCCGTTCTTATTTCCGGGTAGACAGCAGAGAGTTCTTCAAAGATCTCATCCCAGTAGGGCATCGTATAGACGATTCCATTCGACTTGGTAGCTGACGTCAGGTGTTTATCTGGTCTTTTTTTGGCCAATTCAAAGGCGAACCTAATAACCCTGTCAACACCTTTCCGAGTAAAGATAGCCTCCTGAACAACCATCTCCTGCTCAGTTCCTGAATACATCCTTCCACCGACATTGGAGTATTCCCCTTCGTTATTTTCTCTTATCACACAAAAATCTATGTCTCCCGGCCGTTTGTTCCTCAAGGGGCTCCTTATGCCCCTGAAGAGTCTCACGGGCCGTATGTTTACATATTGCCGAAATGTTCGCCTTATTGGAACGAGTAAACCCCACAACGAGACATGGTCTGGAACACCTGGTGCACCAACAGCCCCCAAAAAGATTGCATCGAAGTCTTCCAAAATCTGCAATCCATTTGGCGGCATCATCTCGCCTTTGGACATGTAGTACTCGCATCCCCATAGGAAGCTCTGCCACTCGATCTCAAAGCCAAATCTCCTACCAGCGGCATTGAGCACCCGCATGCCCTCTGGCACCACTTCCTTGCCAATCCCATCTCCTGGGATAACCGCTATCCTATACATAAGCTATCCTTTCAAGGCCCTTGATTCTTCCGAAAGATTCTATTTTTAAGAGTGCATACATTTTTTTTGCGATATCTTGATATGGATTGCCGACATCAAAGCCTACACCTATTCCCTCCTCAGGCCCCAGATTGGAGATACTGGGCGTAGCTGGCCAGGCTGGCCATGACCACCGCCGCGTCCTCGGGCCCAGGGTAGCAGATATAACCTCTTTCCCCCAGCATATAGGCCATCCGAGTCTCAAGGTCGCCGAGGGCGAAGGGAAATTCGGAGCCGATGATCACCGGCTTCTGATAGCTATCGGCCAGCCCCATGAAGTGATCGTAGACATCGCCTATCATCCGCAGCATTGCCTTTGTCCTGCGCTCGATGACATCCTGGCTACTGGATGGCGGCAGGGGCTTCACGGGCAATGCCGCCATTATCCCAAGCACTATCACCCCATCGAGCTTGGGACACCGAAGCAGGCTTTCCAGGGATTTCCTCAGGTTGTCCTCGCGCAGCCCGGCCACCAGATCCACCGGATTGCTGCGGCTCCACCATGGGGGAAGGAATCGGTCGAGCTCTGCTATGGTCTCCTCGGGCAGGGTGACCACTTCCAGGTCGGCCTTGACGCAGGCGTCAGCGGCCAGCACCCCCCAGCCGCCGCCTGCGGTGACTATGCCCACACGCCTCCCCCGGGGCAAGGGTTGACGAATGAAGCCAGCACCAATATTGCGTAGTTCGTCCATGTCTTTGGCCCTTATTATCCCCGCTTGCTTGCAGGCACCGTCGAAGGCCAAGTCAGCGCCAGCTAGGGAGGCGGTGTGGGACTTCGCTGCTCTAGCCCCGGCGGCGGTGCCCCCTGCCTTGAGCATGATGATGGGCTTCTTCTTGGTAACCCTCTTGGCGGTCTGGAAGAAGCGCCTTCCTTCCCTGAAGCCCTCAATGTAGCTCAGGATCACCCTGGTCTCGGTGTCCTCACCCATATATTCGAAGTAGTCCTCGCAGTGCAGGTCTGCCTCGTTGCCGCTGCTGACGAAGCAGCTACAGCCAAAGCCACTTTTCATCAACCTCCGGATGATGGAGGTGGCCACGTTTCCGCTCTGAGATACCACTGCCATCGGCCCTGTTGGTGGGAACACAGGTGGCATCAGCGGGTAGAGCTTCGATGATGGCCTCATGATACCATTACAGTTGGGGCCGACCAAAACCATGCCCCCCTTTCGCGCCTTGTCCACCATTTCCCTCTGTAGCCTCTGCCCGTCAATGCCAACCTCGGCGAACCCAGCGGTGATGACCAGTCCCGCCCGTATCCCTTTGCTCACGCATTCATTGATTACCAGGGGAGTGGCCAAGGGTGGGATGACAATGACCGCCAGGTCCGGAGTCTCAGGAAGATCGGCGACGCTGGCATATGCCTTCAGTCCCTGTATCTTCGTCTCCCGGGGGTTTATGGGGTATATTGGACCCTGGAAGCCGCCGTTTATCAGGTTGGCCAGCACGATGAAGCCCCACTTATTAGGGGTATTTGAGGCCCCAATGAAGGCCACCGACTTGGGGTTGAACAGGGGCTGGAATCTTGTCTCTATTTCGGACATCAATAGGATTCTCCTTTTTGTCTCCATGCTATCCTTGCGTCTGTGGGTATGCCCAACCGGGGTATAGATCACCCTCTCAGACGCAAGGGACCCTTCCCGCGGCCTACCTGAAAGAATAAGCGGGCACCACAAATACGGGCTTTCCCACCTCAGTGGTAGAGACTTACTTGATGACAAACGGAGAATAGGAAAAAGACGGTTGTGTGTCAAGTCTATAGGGGGGAATGCGAGCGGGGTTTCTTATTTTCACGAGCTTATTTCATCAAGATGACGGGTTAAAAGATTACAGGATCAATCAAAGGTTTCAATGTGAGTGGCTTCTCTTTGACCGGACTTGACAAAATGGTGTAGCAAACAGTGCAACAATCACATTTCTTATAGTGTCCCCTTGATAAGCTCAACATCGTATCAGTGTTGCCCAGTTCGATACTGCTCCACTTTTCTGCGTGCCTCCGGGTGATCGTGATTGTAATTGAGAATCTCCTCATAGGCATGCCGGGCTGGGTCCGTCTGTCCCATTTTGTCCAGGATCCTGGCCCTGTGGAGGAGTGCTGCTTCATTTCTCGGTTCCAGACTGAGGGACTGGTCTAAGTAATGAAGGGCCATCTCCAGATTGCGAACCTTCTGGCCATGGGTGTGGAACCATCCGAGCATGTTGTAGATGACCGGCTTGTATTCCACTATCTCCACGGCCTGTTTGGCAAGCTCGATGGCATGGGTCTCGAGATATTCGTGCCCCCCTGAGGCAATCAGCGAAATGTAGTGGCGCAACAGGGTAATAAAAATCCACGGCTCTGGATTGGGTTGGGTAACAGCGTATTCCATCTTATCAAGCAGGCCATTTTGCAGGGAAGCAGGCATTGAAGGCAGGATTTCAAAATTGACGAAAGAGACCACCTCATAGACCAGTATCCTTTGACCGAGGCCCTTGAAGACCAGGCGCCGGGGCTGGCTAAAGGCAATGCTAATCGCATTGCTTTCCTGGCACCTCTTATAGAAGCTATCACCAACCATAACCTGATAAACGGTCCCCTCGCGCGAGGACGACTCTATGCGCTTGCTCACATTTATGGCGTAGCCTTCGATATGCGGCTGCTCCTCCCCCGTCCTCACCCGCCAGTCCCTCACATCCTTGATGACCTTGCCGCAGTTGATACCAACGCCAATTCGCGAGACAAGGCGCCCTTCCTTCAAGATCCTGTCATTGAATGCCGAGGCCAACCAGGCTAGTTTGATCTTAGCGGCAATGAGCAGGGCATTGCGCACATCGAAGCCCACAGCCCCTGAATAGAGAAAAATGCGCAGCTCGTCACCTGCAATGGACCAGTAAGAATCAAGCCCGTTACCCACGTAGCCAAAGTGGCTCAGATGGTGGGAGGCAACCTCGTACATGGTGTTTTGGAGATCGACGATCATCTCGTCGTATTCCTGGAGCGACAGGTTCTTTGAAATCTCCGTGGAACTCATAAGATCAGCAAATAGAATAGTGGCAACGATGCTCTCTTTCATGGCTCACAGCTCAAGGTCAATGGTCCGTTCTCGGATATCGTCCTTCATCTTTTGAATCTCTCTGGAGAAATCGCTGAGCTCCTTCTCCACCTTTTTCATTTCTATTTCATTCGCCTGAACAAGCTTCCTTAAACTCTTCTCGGTTTCACCAAGGGAAACCTTCAGGGGCTGTGTCTTGTTATCGATTTCCAGCATGACGGTTTCGTTGTTCTCAAGCACTGAGTCGAATTTTTTTGATAATTCATTCAGCCTTGTTGTTAACCTGTCCGTCTTGTCAACGAGAACCTCCTTAAACGATGCGTACTTTTTATCCAGGCTTTCAAAGATATCTTCCTGATACTTTTTCAAAGCGACAACCCTCTTCTCCGTTTCCTCTACCTTCTGCTTCGTTTTCCGTTGCGCCGCAATACTGCTGATCAAGGTGATAACAATCAATAGTAGAAGAACACCATCTATATAAACTCCATATGCAAGTAGCTCAGTAACCATAATAGGGATGCCCTCTCCTTTGGGCCTGTTCTCCTGTCGCTTCTTACCTTCCGCTCGGGTGAAGGGCATCCTTCTCCCCATGACAGCGTTCAGGCCATACATCCTTTCCAGGTAACGTCCATCTTACCGCGTCAGTTTCGCATAATTTTATGGAATAAGTCAAGGAAATTATAGTGGTTCCCTTGCACAATGATATTCATCGCTGACTCACACAATGTAGAGATATTTGGTTAACAAAAGGCAGGCCAGCTTTCTGCACTGTGTACATGCTGTCACCGTGCATGGAGAGCAACGAAAGGCTATGGGATCAACGAGGTTGAACCTCTGATTTTGTGCTAATTTCCAATAGTTCTTAGGAAAATATGTTTCACGTTATGAAAGGGGGTAATGAAAATTTTTCTCACAGAAATCCCACCTTCTAGAGCGCTCCCCTCCCACTGATGCCGATGATCTGTTCATCGGGGATACCAGCCCAAGTCAGCAGATCCATAATCCCGGAAAGAGCAACGTGCACCGGTAAGGTACGCCCGATTTCTTGCAGCGGGTCAGTAACTCCGGCAATAGAGATTTGTCGTGGCCGGTGATCAAGTTCCAACCCTTTATTTGGTATAGGATTGTCTTTTGATTGGATTAATATGAGCTATTATGACTTCCTCTTCTCGCTAACTCATCCCAATTTCTATCCACTTCCTTTTGGATTGTTTCTAAATCCTTTTTCGTAAGGTGCCCGAACCTGCCCTGAGCCAAAAGGTAATCCTCAACTGGAAGACTCTTGGGATGGTGAGTTATTTTATATTTCTCCCCATTTCTTATCTCGTAAAGAGGGTAATATTTTGTTTCCACGGCCAACCTCCCGATATTAGGCGTCAACCTTTCCACGTACCGCCATCCCGTGGGGCAGGGCGATAGGATATGAATATATTTCACCCCATTTATCTTTTTTGCCTCTTTGATTTTTCTTCGTAGATCATCGGGAAAGCAGGAACAGGCTGAGGCAGAATAGGGTATTCTATGAGCCCCCATAATCTCCACCATGTTTTTTTTCTTCAGGGCCTTCCCATGCGGCGTGGTCATTGTCCAAGCAAGATGGGGTGTGGAGGAGCTTACCTGGATTCCGGTATTCATATAGGCTTCGTTGTCAAAGCAACAGTAAATGATATTTTCATTTCTATCGGCAGCACCGGAAAGTGCCTGAAATCCAATGTCGGTTGTACCACCGTCCCCGGCCAAGGCAATCACGAGCGTCTCTTCATCCCCTTTAGCCAAAAGGGCATTGGATATTCCAGCTGCACTGGAGGCGGCGGTTTCAAATGCAGCGTGGAAAACCGGTATCTTAAACGTTGAATACGGATATGGTCCGAGGATTATTCCCAAGCAGGATGGAACCACGACAGCGATGGCCTTTCTCCCCACCGCCTGTAAAACGAGTTTGAGCCCGAGCACCTCACCACAGCCTGCACAGGCCATATGCCCTGGGTATAGATTATCTCTATTATTATATTCCGAATGCATCTTCATCCTCGACATCTAGGATTGGCTTCAATGGGGCATCGTTCATTTGCTCCGCAATACCAAAGACTTTTTTGATATGTAAAGGTGAAACATTACTCCCTCCAAGACCCAGAACAAAACCAAACACCGGTATACCGTTTATCTTTGAATAGAGGGAAGATTTTAACTCCTCACAAAAAACGCCTTCCTGGCCAGGAGAAAGATTGCGATCAATAACAGCAATCTTTCTGGCATGCCTCAGTGATTCAATCAATCGTTCCTTGGGAAAAGGCCTAAAAAGTCTAACTCTGACCATCCCCACCTTCTTGCCTTCTTCTCTCAATGCATCGATGGCTACCCTTGCTGTACAGCCAATCGTACCGGCGGTTACCAAAACAGTCTCAGCATCTTCCAAGCAGTAACACTCTAATAGACCGTATCCCCTGCCAAATCGTTCTTTGTATTCCCTACCAACAACTTCAGCCACCTCCAAGGCATTTTCCATGGCTCTTTGTCGATGTATGCGAAATTCTGCATACTGCTTCTGCGTAACTGTCTGACAAAAAGCCGCGGGGTTATCCGTATCCAGCTTAAGACTAGGCTCAAAAGGGGGTAAAAAGTCGTCAACCGATTTCTGATCGGGCACCTCAACGGGTTCCATAAAATGCGAGATATAAAAGGCCTCTAAAACCACCATAGTGGGAAGAAAAACGGTTTCAGATATTTTAAATGCTTGGATAACCATGTCCAGGGCCTCCTGATTATCAGCAGCGTACAATTGCAGCCAGCCTGTATCCCTCTGCGAGAGACTATCTGTCTGTTCGCTCCAAAAACTCCACGGTGCTGCCATAGAACGGTTGACATTAACCATAACAATGGGGACTCTCATCCCAGAGGCATAGTGGAGTAACTCATGCATGAGGGCCAGTCCCTGTGATGCAGTTGCAGTAAATGTTCGGACACCGGTCAAAGAGGCGGAAATAGAGGCCGCCATAGCTGAGTGTTCTGACTCCACCCTCATCATTCTGACACCTAACACCCCCTGTCCATCCCATTCCGAAATCTTTTCATAAATGGGACTCTGAGGGGTAATAGGGTATGCCGCAATGACCTGGGGCCTGGCCAATCTTGCCCCGTAAGCAGCGGCATGGTTACCTGTCAGAAACATTCTCATTTTGTCTCCCACACCATCTCAATCACATTTCTCGGGCATGCCACAGAACAAACGCCACAGCCCTTGCAATAATCAAAATCGAAACTATAGATCCCTAGTTCTGCATCTTTAATGATGGATATGTCTGGGCAGAAGTCCATACAGATTTCGCAGTCAATACAGGTACCACATTTGAAACAACGCGAAATTTCTCTTTCCATCCGTGCGGGGTCAAATCCGCAGATTACCTCCTCAAATGTCCTTTTTCTCGTTTCGGGTTCTAACTTGTCAGGATCGTTTCGAGGGCTCTCCGTAAAAAAGAGGGTATTGATCTGATCAAAAGCGACCACTTTTCTCAGATCAACAGGATTTCTTTCAGGCCTTTCAATGAAATATTGCAAAGAAAAGGTTTGGCTGTTCCCCATCTGATGCGTTTGGAACTCTGCTTCAATGTCTCTGTCTTCAAGGAAACAGGAAATAGCAAAGGCCCCCATTTTACCGCCGGCAATTGCATCTGCCACAAACGGTTTTCCTCCTACTGCATCTCCACCCGCAAAAACTTTAGGGAGAGACGTTCTTCCAAACCGATCCGTAACAATCCTGCCCCGTTTTATCTCAATACCCGCAGGCAGATTATCGGACTTCATGGTTTGTCCAATAGCAACAATGATTCTATCCACCATATGCTTCTGGATTTCATCACCTACACGAATGATCTCCACTGTGCCAGATTCTTCGTCTATTTTTACCTCTGCCCGGCAAAAATCCAGAAAAAAGGGCCCCCCATTTCCTCTATGAAGTTTATGGGGAGCCCATCCATTTAAGATAGTTATCCCCTCCTCAGAGGCCTCTTTGATCTCTTCTGGAAGTGCCGGCATTTGATCCCTGGATTCAGGGCATAGCACAGAAATATTATTCCCTTTCCCCTGGCGAAGTCTCATCAGGGTTCGAGCCACATCTATGGCAACATTACCGCCCCCAATGATAAGCGTTCTTTGTGTGTCATCTTCCAGAGACCATTTTCGAGGGTCAGCCAGGAAATCCACTCCTGTTAAGATATCATCCTCCGAGCCATCCGTTTCAAACGGAATTTTCCCTAATTGAAGTCCGATGGATATAAAGACAGCATCAAACGATTCAAGGTCTTTCCAGCTCAAATCTTTACCAAGTGTTGTTTCAAGGCCTATCTGTATCCCCAGGGAGGTGATCCTTTCAATTTCACTGTCAAGAATAGATCGGGGCAGGCGATAAGGAGGAATGCCATACCGCAACATACCCCCCAACTCTGATTTGGCTTCGAACAAGGTAACATGATACCCTAATCTGGCCAAATGATAGCCAGCACTCAAACCAGCGGGGCCTGAGCCTATGACTGCAGTCTTCTCCTTTTTTGAATGAATCGAGACATCCCCTTTTAAATCAACCTGACCGTGGTCAGACAAAAAGCGTTCAAAGCTACGGGTATTGATGGGTTCGTCAAAATTCCCCCTATTACATTCCATTTCGCAGGGGTGATAGCAGACCCTCCCACAGACACCAGGCAATGGATTTTCCTGAAGATAGACTCGCAAAGCTCCATCAATGTCGCCCTTTGATGCCAAATAAAAGGCCATGGGAATATCAATACCTATGGGGCAAGCATGACGGCAGGGAGCAACTTTGGTGACAAAAAGCGGCCTTTCCGATCTTTGACCTCCCGTTTTGAAAACAAGTGAACTATCAGAGGAGATGGCTAAGAATGGTTCATTTTTGTGCAAGCCAGCCCTATACTGTGTTACCATTGTTAGTAAAACACCTTTTGCTCAATTGACAGAAAGTTTTTCATAGGCCTCCTTAGCCGCAGCTACATTTTGGTCAATGGATGCAGGAACAGTTTCTTTGATGACCTTCAGGAGTCTATCGAGGCCGACAATCTGCGTTAGGCGAATATATGCTCCCAAAACAGCCGTGTTCACCATGGCTCCCAAGCCATTTCTCTTAGAAATTTCAAGGGCATTTATCATACCGACCCTATAGTTCTTCAAGGCATCCGACTGATAACTTACACCCATATCTAACAACAGAGATCCTCCGGGTACTACCTGCTCAACAATTTCTTTTTCGTCAAAAAGAGACCTATCAACTAACACTAAATGATCTGGACGGTCGATTTCACATTTAAGATAGATCTTCTTATCACTTATCCTAACAAAGGCAGCTACTGGAGCACCCCGTCTTTCACCGCCGAAAAGGGAATAACACTGGGGATACATACCTTCTTCAAAACATGCCCGTGCAAGGATCTCAGAAGCAACAACGACTCCCTGTCCTCCTCTACCGTGAAATTTTATCTCTATCATTTCCGGTCCTTACTTCAGTTCCGAGTTTTCTGAACCAGTTTCATTAATATCATCCTGGCCTTCCTAGGTCTTTTCTTCATGTGTACCTTTTTACGGATGGAGATGGGATGCTTGATGGCCAACCTGATACGTGCCTCCGACAAATGGACCTCCTCAAACTATCTTCCGTGTCTAGTCCCCAAAGGCTCTGCGAGGCAAAAGCTGATGAGGTGGGAATCTGCGTATACCGTATCCTACCTTTTAGGATAGAGAAGTGAACCTGTCAAGATATAAAGACTTGGGGTTAGGTCTGGCCTTTTGGCACTAAAGTTTTTATTTACACCTCTAATGCTCATTGCATAATCCCATGTCTCAAGATTGCGTTTTTCATGGTATGGAGTAAAAACTCATCGTTAAACCCAAGAAAATGAGCCAAGCGCAGATTTGACTCCCAATAGATAAATATATACACTGCTAAGATCGCAAAGGAGGTAGCAAGGATGAAAACAAAAGATATATACAGACAATTGGCAGATCATCTCTCTGCTTTGGGAATGGGTTACCCGTCCAATGAAGACTTGGAAGAGATACTAAGGGCAAATTTCAACCCGGTGGAGGCTCAAGTTGCCCTGGCGGTTCCAACGAGAGTCATCCCCCTTCAGCCCGTTGGGATTGATGAAATTATGGGTACTGTTAATCTTCCAAGAGCGGAATTGGAGGATATACTGGAGGCTCTTTCGCAAAAGGGATTGCTGTTTTCAGGCAAGACCAAAGACGGTGAGAAAGGCTATGCCTTGCAGCAGGTGGGCTTCTCATTTCCCCAAACCTTTTTCTGGAAAGGGGAAGACACACCCCATGCACAGAATATGGCCAGTCTCGTTGCCAAATACTTTAACCGAAAGGTGACGCAAGAGGCTTATGCGCCCGAGACAAAGGCATTCCGATACATTCCAGTGGGCAAGTCAATTGAGGTTGATATCCAGGCAGTCTATCCCTATCATATGATGGAAAGTGTCATCCAGAATGCAACCGTATTCGCTGTATGCCATTGCTCCTGTCGCATGATAGCCCGCTTAAGGGGCATGGCCTGCGAACATCCCACCGAGGTGTGCATAAAATTTGATGAGGTAGCCCAATATGTGATCGATAGGAAATTAGGCAAAGAAATAACAAGGGGGCAAGCACGAGAAATCATCAAGCAGAGTGAGGAGGCTGGCCTGGTGCACTTTGTTGATAATACCAAAGGGGATATAAAACACAACTGTAATTGCTGCGGTTGTGCATGTTGGAGTGTGGGCAGCATCAAGAGGAGAAAGATACCAAGAGATGGCCTAATGGCTACCTACTTCATCCGGGAGACAGATGACGATAAATGTGCTGGTTGTGGTGAGTGCGCTGAAGCATGCCCGGTTGATGCCATTACAATGGAAGGTGGATTTCCCACGGTTGATGAAGACTGGTGCATCGGCTGTGGTGTTTGTGTTCACAAATGCCCCGGCGAGGCAGCCAAACTGAAGCTAAGGCCAGATAAGATAGGTCAATCGCCAATTTCCAATTTTGAGGAATTGCATGAAAGGATTTTAAGCGAGAGAGGGGCTTGTGGGTGATGCACTCGAGCCAATTAAACAATATGGCTGTTTGTTCAATTGGATTGACTTGACAGTTAACGCCTGTAGCGTCACAACCCTATTTTGTCAGCCACTTCACGCATTCCCATAATGACGTCGGTAACCAGGCCTCTTAACTCCACCCCCAGCATCGCGGTTCCCTTTTCAATTACCGAGCGGTTCACACCAGCAGCAAATGATTTGTCTTTCCATTTCTTCATCACTGACTTTGCCTCCAGGTCTGCCACGCTCTTTGATGGCCTGATTATCGCTACTGCTGTGATAAGCCCTGTTAGTTCATCAACGGTATACAGCGTTTTTTCCATATTGGTTTGGGGCTCAACATCACTACATAGGCCCCATCCGTGAGAAACAATCGCTCTTACGTATTCCTCTGGCCAACCTCGCTCTTCTAATATCTCTCGGGTTTTTTTGCAGTGCTGGTCTGGGAAACGCTCATAGTCCAGGTCATGCACAAGTCCGACGATCCCCCACTTCTCCTCATCTCCGCCTATCTTCCGTGCCATATAGCGCATCACCCCCTCAACGGAATAGGCATGCTTCAGAAGGCTCTCGCTCTGGTTAAATTCCTTAAGAAGTGATAGTGCTTCATCATATGTTGGTGTGTGTTCTGACATCTTAATACCCCCTTTATGTACCTTTGATTGCCTAAATCTTTACCTCCCCTAGACACGGGTGATCTCCAGGCGCTCCCCAGCCTGGGCTTGGCTATCTGATTAAGGTATGATTATAGACTGCTCAATTCCCAATGTCAAAAAGTAGTAGCTTACTGCACGCTAACCTCAAAGCCTACAGACATTGAGCCACTGAGCCTTTCGTTGCAACGCCCTTGAAAGAATCCCTTAGAGTTACCATTCTTAGACAATATATAGTATTTTTTCTTTGCAATGACATTAGTAAATCGTATAAAGAGCAAGGTCTGTTATACTACTTAATATTTCCTTCTGGAGAGGCATCCATGGCTAAGAATAGAAGAATACCAGAGGGAAGGGGTAGATCTGGTTGATATCCATCATCTTATGCTGAGAGATATGGAAAAGACTCTTGACCAGTTATCCACAGGGGTAGACATCAGGGTCTTTCAGGTGGAGGAGAAAAAAGGGCCTGATTGGAATTCTGAACTCACCGAACTACTCGGGCCTGTAATCAACGAATTGAAAATGATGTCCTCTCGGCCTCGGGAGACTGAAAAATTACGGAACAAGATCGAACTCCATAAATCTCTTTACAGAACTTGTAAACCAGGACCTGGAGGGAGGGCGTATATCGTAACCATTAGGTGATTCCATTCCAGCAAGTGAGGGTAGGTATGGCCAATCCTTCGGATCGCCATGGATAGGAGAAATCATGTTGAATATTCTGATTATCATCCTGGCAGCAACCTTACTGCCTGTGCTCCTCCATTACGACAATAAGGAGAATCGAAAGGGCCTGATACCAACCAAAACCGTTCTTTCCTCACTGTTCGTCCTTGCCATCCTGGTCCAGGCCCACCCGATTTCCAGGTACTACCATTTTCTTCTGGTGGGGTTGGTGTTCTGCCTGGGAGGAGATATTTTTCTCGCCTTACCCCAGAAAAAGATGTTCCTTTTTGGTCTGGTCTCTTTCTTGCTCGGGCAAGTTTTTTACATCTTCGGTTTATTCTACGTGGCCCAGATAAGTCAGTGGACCTGGGTGGGGCTTCTAACTGTCATTGTCATCAGCGTCTGGGTCTATTTTTGGCTCAGACCCCATCTGGGGTCAATGAAGGTGCCGGCCTCGCTTTACATAATCGCCATCACCATCATGGTTTCCGGGAGCTGGTCGGTTCTAGGCGATTACAATCTGACCCAGTCCGGGCGGATAATGGTTTTTGCCGGAGCCCTTAGCTTTTATTTTTCCGACGTATTCGTGGCCCGGGACCGCTTTTTAAAGAAGGAATTCCTCAATCGGCTCATCGGTCTGCCCATGTATTACACCGGGCAATTCCTCCTAGCCTTCTCGGTGGGGTTTTTGAGGTGACCGTCTCTGCCTTGAGCATTGGGAGCGCGAGTAAGCCTCCAGGATAATAGTCAGCTTAATCATTCTTGTTTCTTATCAGGTTTACTCCTTTATGCTCAGAATCAAGCTACTAATTTCTCGAGGCAATTTCCAAGGCAAAGCAGTTGTCTTTGGCGAACTTATTAAAATCAGTACACTTCATATTGCACCAAAAAGAGTCGAAGGGAAAGACTTTCCTGCTTACAGAAATTTTTGAAAAAAATTGAATACACGGCCTGAACCTCCCAAAGTTCCAATAAAAAGATAGATCACCTTCTTTAGAAGGGCCCTTATTGTCATTTTGATTCTTTCCAAACTCATTGCTCCAGAGTTTTCTTTCTTGGCGGTGAGTCGGGGGTCTATACGTGGAGGCCAGAGGCTTCTGGTGGTTGACGGTTCCTGAGACCGTGCCTTTAGGGCTTTACCCTGGAGTGCTCTGGGCTTTCTTCCTTTTTCCCTGTTAAAACGCCCTACCTCTTATATCTTCCCATTAGTTGACCTTCGGCCAGGATATGACCTTCCATGGCCTTCAGCAACTGTTCTTTGGTGATTCCACTGTCAAGATTAATTTCTGTATCTAGGGCATAGAGTTTGAAATAATATCTATGCGTCCCACCAGGAGGACATGGGCCCCCATAGCCGAATCTTCGAAAATCATTTATTCCATGTTTTGCGCCATTTTCGATAATCTTCTCTGGGGGTATATTATCAGATAACTCCTTTGTCCTTGCTGGTATATCAAAGAGTACCCAATGTACCCATGTCCCCATTGGTGCATCAGGGTCGTCACAGATAAGGGCAAGGCTCTTTGTGCCCTCGGGAACACCGATCCATGCCAAAAAGGGAGAAATATCTTCCCCATCGCATGTATAGCGCTTTGGGATCATGCCACCTTCAGAAAAGGCAGAGCTTGTAATTTTTATCTCCATCTCTTTACCTCCCTTCATCTTGGAATGGACTTCGTCTTTGCCCTGCAAAAGGCAAAGAAAAAAGAATAAGATCAGCATACAGAAAGTTCTCTGAGGCATCGGTAAACTCCTTATTGTATTAAAACCATGAATCAAAAGGCCCCATAGCCATTTGTATTTAGATTACAGTTATATCCAGAAGCCTTCAAGCCCCAACAAGCGTTCAGCTTTCAGTTGGTTTTTGTTTTTTGCTACCCCAACTAAATTAACCGGTTGAACAATCCTGTTCTCTCTATATTTTGCTGATGGCTGTTCGCTGAGCGCTGAACGCTCACCTATCTACCTCTTGTATCCAATCGGCATGATAAGTAGGGGCTCATGTGTTTTCTTGATCCCCATAACCTGGATGACCTCTTGGTCTTCAAAGGCCCCTACGATTCCTGCTCCCAGTCCCATGGCCTGGGACTGAAGAAAGATATCTTGTCCGATGTGTCCTGCCTCTATCATGGCATACCTAATTCCCCTCTGGCCATATTTAACCATGATCCGACTGTATTCCGCGGTAATGACTAAGGTCAGCGGGGCATAGGCCATCCACATCTGGCTCAGTGAGGCCACTGCTATATCCCTTCTAGCATCTCCCTTGTCGACGAGGGAAATGGAATGGTCAGCAGGCTCATAGTGGTATACGCCAGGCTCCAGCTTTTCAACGCAATCTCTGCCAACTGCTCCGTAGATATCCATAGGATATAATGCCCCGGCAGATGGGGCAGCCCTCTTAAATCCTCCTGTCCCTGTAATTCCCTGGGCCGCCCAGAGTAGCTGGGAAAACTGCTTGAGGGTAAGGGCCTTACTCTCAAAGGATCTGATAGTTCTTCTTTGATGGATTGCCCTTTCAAGGGATACATCTCCATCCAATATTGGATCAGGTAAACGCATTTTCCTGCCTCCTTTCCGTTTAAGAGGCCTCCGTCTTGCGGCTGATGAAACGAGATGGGGGGTAAAAAGAGATCCACAAATACAAAGGAAACCAATTAGTCTGCAAAATCCCCTTCTTGTCAATTCAACGCCTGGCATACCTTGACTGAGATGTTACTTGCTAATGGACCCACAAAAGAATGACAACAATCCTTTAAAAACTATCTGCTATTAAGGAAAGTATTTCAAGGGTAAAATGTATTAATCTGAAAAAGAAAAATCCTGCATTGCGATTCAAGGTCTTATCCTCAAGAAGTGGAAAAGGGCAAATAATGACATGATTGACCTGGCTATCCTCGGCATGATAATGCCAGTTTATAGGTGGTGGAGGTGCTTCCATAGGATGAAGGAAATATCAAAAAAGCTAAAGGATTCTTTGGATAAGAAGATAATTCTTATGGCGTTTCTATCCTTCATCGTTTCTGGTTGTGCGTGTCTTTACTTTCGGCAAACAGAACCACCTCCCTATCCGCCTCCTCGATACACTTTTCGGGAATGGCCTTATGAGGAGTACTGGACCGGAATAGTATTTAATCGCAGGAAAATCGGCTTCTCCCATCTGGCTGTTACACCTGCCAAAGACGGCGGGGAAGTCTATGAAATCCATGCTGAAGCAGTCTTTTTGCTCCGCTTTTTGGGTGTGAGCAAAAAGATTATCTTGAAAAGCTATGACCAGGTGCATGATGACCTAACCCTTGTCAGGTTTTCTTATGAATACAGTATCGATGATCATAACCTAAGGCTAACAGGAAAGGTTTATGAGGGTTGCCTGGAGGTATCTATTTCTACTGATTATGATACAAAAAGGCAAATTATCAAACTGGCAGAAAAGCTTTATCCAACAAGTGCTATTTCACTTTACCCTGTTTTTCACGGCCTTAAATTGGGGAAAACATATGCCTATGTTGTTTATGATGGCGAAACCCAACAAATAACAAGGGTGACTCAGAGGATAGGGGCATATCAAAAGAGTGAACTCTTTCCTGGTAATGCATATAAAGTAATAACCACCATGCATGGGCAAAGGACTACTACGTGGATAAATAACATGGGTATTCCAAGCAGGGTGATAAATGGCCTGGTTTATTCGGAGGAAAGCCAGGGTTTTCTTTACCACAGCTGGGCGGAAAGTTATGTGTCAGGAAAATGGATTCCGGTTGATCCAATATTTGATACAGTAGTAGTAGATGCAACTCACATAAAACTTCTAGAAGGTGAAACAACAGCGGACTGCCTGCTTTTAGTAGAGATGGTTGGAAAGATAAAATCCAGAGTGCTTTCTTTCAGCCATCCCTAAGCTCTCTTCAATGTGCCAGGTTGTATTCACTTTTTTCTGTCATGCCGATTCCAGTTTCCCAACGTTAAGACTTTTATTGTCCTCCATAATGTTGTATAGATAATGGCGTTAAGTGAAGATGAGAATACTTTTAACCAATGACGATGGCATATTAGCGGAGGGTTTAATAGCCCTTTATGAGGAGTTAAAGGGTGATTTTGAGCTCTCTGTGGTCGCACCTGAAACAGAGATGAGTGCAGTAGGGCACGCTATTACCCTATCCAACCCATTAAGGGTTAGGAAATTCATGAGAGACGGGGTTTTCTTCGGCTATGGGGTAAGCGGTACCCCTGCTGATTGCGTTAAGATAGCTGTCCAGGAGATATTGGAACAAGGGCCAGATATGATCCTTTCAGGAATCAACCTGGGATCCAATGTGGGGATAAACATCCTGTATTCGGGAACGGTTTCTGCTGCCACAGAGGGGGCCTTCCTGGGTTTCCCGTCCATTGCCATTTCACTGAATACGAAAAACAATCCTGACTTTAGCTTTGCTGCCAGATTCTCCCGCAGGATAATCAGATTTGTCATGGAGAACGGCATGAAAGAGAGAACGGCCTTGAATGTAAATATACCAGCTATACCCGAGGATCAGATTAAGGGTATATCCTTTACTACCCAGGATCTTGTCAGGCAGAGGGATATATATGAAAAGAGGAAGGATCCAAGAGGGAATGTCTACTACTGGTTGGCCAGTGAAACGCCGGTTGAAGAGAGCATTTCAAATACTGATCTAAAGACCCTTACGGAAAAGAGGATAACCATTACCCCTATCACCTTTGATCTTACGGACGTCAAAGAGATAAAGAGGTTGGCTTCTCTCGTTTTTGATCTTTAAGAAGAAGGGGAGATATGTTCCTTTACCCTCCGGGCAATATCTGTTATCTCTTCCATATCACCCGTTTTCATCTCCCAGGTGGATACTGATAGTCCGTCATTTTCCCATCTCGGCATAATATGTATGTGGAGATGAGGAACTATCTGGTCAGATGCTCTGCCGTTAAGCTGAAGAACGGTTACCCCCTCTGCCTTTAGTGCCTCTTTTACTGCCTCCGAACACCTTTTTACCGCTGTGATAACGGCTGTCAAATCACCTTCTGAGATCTCAAAGATATTCTCGGCATGTTTTTTTGGAACAACCAGCATGTGGCCGCGAGTTGAAGGATTTATATCCATGAAGGCCAGAACCAGTTCCTCATCCAATACCTTGACCGCGGGAATCTCTCCGTCAATAATCTTACAAAAAATACACTCCATTGTATTCTCCCTATTTGTTCTGGATTCAGCAGACCTTAAGAAAAAGACCTTTGATTGGTAGTATATCTTGAGAATACCAAACGTCAAAGCTCAAAGTTCAAATGAATGACCAATGTCAAATGACAAAAACGTTATGAATCGGTGACGGTGAGGGTAACGGTAACGTAAAAAGAAGGAAAACATAACCGAGCAACGAAATGGGCATCCTTGCCTTAACCTCCTTACGAAAGTTCGAGGGAATAATTTCGACATTTGTATTTTGGATTTGATTTGTCGTTTGGGTTTTGTCATTTGAGACTTCCATCAAATTGACGGTTGTGCAGAATCTTGCATGCTATTAGGATGGATACTATCTACAGTCTGGGCATTTATCCCAGAAGTCTTGCGGGATACCCTCGGTAATTTTGCTGAAATAGTCTAACTGAAACCAGGGCGCAAAAGTCCTTCCACAGATCGTGCACTTCTTCATGGGAAGGGTCCTTCCCCAACGAACAATAGTCCTCTCTTTCTCGTTTTCCTCCAGCTTGATACAATTGGTGGGGCAGATATAAACGCAGGCGCCGCAGGCTATACATGTCTGTGGATTAATCTCTAATGGCGGACCTACCTTTCTATTTGATCCCCTTCCCAAGAATGTGATAGCATCAACCCCAACAACTTCACGACAAACCCTTTCGCACAATCCGCACAGTATACAGTCATCATTATCGAGCTTGAATCTGGGTTCACCCACAGAATACTCTTCTGCCAGGTCTTTGATAATGGGGACATCGGGGCACCTGGCTAATAAGAGCTCGATGACCATCTTTCTGGCCCTGGTAACTTTTTCGGTCTGAGTTTCAATGCTGATACCTTCAAGCACAGGATAGTTGCATGACGTGGTGAGCCTGGTCCTATTACCTCTTGTAACTTCTAC
>Ga0209427_10000972_pt1 | contig 32255 bp, 18 predicted proteins | sample DeeMarSWOR136_30_FD_187465 | JGI IMG/M metagenome (GOLD analysis project Ga0209427, IMG submission 187465) | Marine sediment microbial communities from White Oak River estuary, North Carolina - WOR-1-36_30 (SPAdes) (version 2) | ecosystem: Environmental > Aquatic > Marine > Intertidal zone >...
ATCGTAGCGACGATTGGCTCCCAGGATTCGTCCATAGAAGCGATAGTGACTCGGACTTAGGGGGTCTAGTTCGATTGCCAGCTCCATGTGCGGTAAGGCCTCTTCAATGCGCCCCATGAAACATAATAAGAGGGAGTAGGTCGCGTGGGGACCAGAATCATTCGGGTTAAGCCTAAAGGATTGCAGAAACTCTTTCTCTGCACCCTCCCAGTCCCATTCGGTAAAACATCTGAAAGCGGCCAACGCAGAATGAGCATCTGCCAGTGTGTTGTCTAGCTCCAAGGCTTTCTCTATCGGTGTCGTTATCAGAGGAATGGCTTCTTGGCGTGAGACCATTCTCGATTGATAGCGAAATTCCCAGACAAACGCAACTCCTACATAAGCCAATGCATTGTTCGGGTCTAGCACTAAGGCCAAATCGAAGTACTGTTGTGCAATCTTCTGTGCCTCTGGAGTGGGTATCATTTGGTAAGACCATCCTTTAAGACAGGCATCGTAACTTTCTGGATTGACCTGACTGACGCTGGTCAAGCGGGTCATTTCTTCAAAACTCAGATCGACTTGGGTTTTATCGGCAATAGTCTGCGCTATCTCGCTGTACATGATCAACACATCGGTCATGGGCCGGTCGTAGGTGTCAGCCCAGAGGTTTTGCTCCTCAGGAAGCACATCGATCAACTTTACCCCGATGCGCACGCTTTCACCCGTTTGATACACCGTGCCTTCCACCACAGCATCGACTTTCAACTCCCGGGCAATCTCGGCCAGGGGCTTGTCCACTCCTTTGTACCGCATAACAGACGTGCGGGAAATTACCCGCCAAGCCCCAAGCTTGCCCAACTGACCGATCAGTTCCTCGGTCGCCACATCTACAAAGAACTCCTTCTCTGTTTCGCCCGTGAGGTTCTCAAGCGGGAGTACCGCAATGGAATCGATCGCTTCTGCACGGCCAGTGAAAAGGGTCAGAGCCAGCACAGCTATAACAATCAGCAATCCTACTGTGCTTGCATAAAGGATGGCCCTTTTCCTTTTGCGAAGCTTTTCTTTCCTGAGCCTGGCTTTGATCTCCTCAGGCACTATGCCTGCCGATATGGATTTCAGGTCATCCAGCAGTTCGTCTATCTGCTGGTAGCGCTCATCCGGATTCTTCTCCAGAGCCTTGTCAACGACTTGACCTATGGACACGGGAATCTCCGAACGCAACTCTGCGAGAGGTTTGGGCTTCTTATTCAGGATGGAATACACCACGGCCTGATCCTGCTCCCCCATAAAAGGCAACTGACCACCGAACATCTCATACAGAACCACACCGAATGACCAGATGTCTGTTCGGTGATCGACTTCTTCCCCTTGTGCTTGTTCAGGAGACATATAGGCAATGGTCCCCATCGCTGTGCCTTCCTGTGTTAACAGAGTCCCTCCTGTCATCCTGGCCAGTCCAAAATCCATTATCTTTGCCTGCTTATCCTCTGTGACCATGATGTTGGCACTCTTGATATCCCTGTGCACAATTCCTTTTTTATGCGCTATCTGCAGACCTTGGGCTACTTGGGTGGCAATCCTAAGGGCTTCATCCAGCTCCAACGGGCCTGATTCCAGCTTCTTCCTCAAGCTCTGTCCTTCAACGTAGGCCATGGAGATGAATGTTTTCTCCTCAGCCTCGTCGAATTCATAGACAGTGCAGATGTTGGGATGATCCAGAGCGGCAGCAGCCTGAGCTTCCCGCATGAAGCGGTCTTTAACGTCAGGAATGTGGGTTAGCTCTGGCGGAAGGAACTTGAGGGCAACCGTTCTTTTGAGCTTTGTGTCTTCGGCTTTGTAGACAACTCCCATCCCTCCTCTGCCGAGCTCTTCTGTGAGCTGATATCTTTCTGCAAAAGTTGTTCCTTTGATTGAATCCTTGGTTGGTGTCAAGAGAGTCTTCGTGTGAGAAGAAGATATTCCCCCGGATGTCGGAAGCTGTGTCCCGCAATCACCGCAGAAGCTTTGTGTATCTGGATTATCGGCGTTACATTGAGGGCACTTTCTGGCCATTCATCCCCTTTATTTAGTAATACAAGGATATTTATTTTAGGGGGATGTGTCAAATCAATAAATCTTGATTTGATAAAAATTATGTTATTAGGGCTGAAAATGAAACATGCAAAGGGTGGGTATTTATTTCTGTCCGATTTCGGACATTAACTGTTAATAAATGATACATGTATGTCTCATTGATTTGGAAAACCCCAGGAGGTAATAATGGCATGTTTATTGCGATTAATATTTAATAGAGCATAGTCATGTTCAAAAACTATTTTAAAATCGCATTCAGGAATATCAGGAAGTACAAAGGTTATTCGTTTATCAATATTGCGAGTCTGGCTGTTGGAATTGCATGCTGTATGCTCATTATCTTTTATGTCGGTTTTGAGCTGAGCTATGATAATTATCACAAGGGCGCGGACAGAATATACAGAATCGGGCTGGATAGAAACTTACCCTGGGAAAAAAATATCTGTGCCTCTGTCGGCTATCCTCTCGCAGCCCATTTGAAAAAGAATTTACCCCAGGTCGAATATGCAGGAAGAATACAGCGTCGGAATGTGCTTGTAAAAAAAGAAGATAAGGTTTTTTATGAAAATAACTTTTTCTACGCAGACAGGGACATATTCAACATTTTAACCATTCCATTTATCAGAGGAAATGTGGAACAGGCGCTCATTAATCCGGAATCGATTGTCATTTCCCAGAATATGGCGAATAAATATTTCGGTGAGGAAGATCCTCTTGGAAGAATGCTGACCGTTGATTCAAATGACTTTTTGATAACGGGAATAGTCAAAGACCCTCCTTCAAATACTCATTTCAAATACGCCTTCATCACATCACTGAATGATTCATCAATTCCGGAAAGGATAAGAAACAGCTGGACCGCTTCGATGGCATACACATATCTCAAACTTGCACCGAATACTAACCATAGTGACCTTACCCGGATGATGAATAAAGCATTGGAAGGCCATATTGACAGAGAAACACTGTACTTTTTTCTCCAGCCGGTAAAGGATATTCATCTTCACTCTCATTTACTCGCTGAGTTAGAACCACCAGGAAATCCGTTCTATCTTTATATTTTTTCCACGATAGCGGTGCTCATCCTCATGATAGCAAGTATCAATTTTATAAACCTTTCCACTGCCCGCTCAGCTAACAGAGCAAAAGAGATAGGAATACGTAAAGTTGTGGGAGCCGTCAGAAATCAGCTTATAAAGCAGTTTATCGGTGAATCATTATTTACAACAATTTTATCGGTAGGTGCGGCTTTTGTTATAGTCGACCTTTCATTACCGTTTTTTAACAGACTGGTTGATATCCAATTCACAGTAAGTGATTTCTTCAAGCTCGAGTATTTCATTTCATTAATATGTATCATATTGTTCTCGGGAGTAATAGCGGGAAGCTATCCGGCAGTCTTCCTTTCTGCTTTTAAACCGGTCCATATTCTCAAAGGAAAATTGCGCTTGGGAACGAAAAGGAGTACTTTACGGAAAATTATGGTCATCGGGCAATTTACTATCTCGATAATCTTAGTTATAAGCACAATTACTAGTTATAGACAACTTCGTTTTATGAAAAATGAAAAGCTCGGTTTTTCAAAGGAACAAAAGTTGATTATTCCGGTCCAGAGGAGTGCAGATATATCGGAAAACTATAAGACTGTTAAAAGTGAATTTTTAAAACATTCCCGGATTACCGGAGCAACGGTTTCGGGCGGCATACCCGGAAGGATACAGACTTCAGAAACCTATAGACTTTTCAATGAAACAGAAGATAAAGGTCAGCAAATGAAAACTTTGTTTATCGACAAAGACTTTATTCCGGAATACAGCATTGAACTTGCTGCCGGAAGATCATTCTTTAAAGAAACGAATTCGCTCAGAGAAACAGAATTTCTGATAAACGAAACGGCTGTGAGAGCATTGGGATTGCATTTTCCGCAAGATGCAGTAGGGAAACGGTTAGTAGGTTGGGAAGGAGGTAAAATAGTAGGCGTTGTGAAAAATTTTCATTTTCAGGGACTTCAGCAGGAAATAAAACCCCTCGTAATAACGAACTTCACCTGGATGTTTTCATTTATCACATTAACTCTTTCGACGGAAGAGATTTCTCGAACGCTTTCTTTTGCCCAGGATAAATGGGAGGAACTGTTTCCCGGAATACCCTATGAATATTATTTCCTCGATGAGGATTTTAACCGCCTTTACCGCTCCGAAGAAAAAACAGGTACCTTAGTAGGAGTTTTCACCTTAATAGGAATCCTTGTCGCCTGTTTCGGTTTGTTTGGTTTAGCTTCCTTTATGGCGGAGCAGCGGACAAAGGAAATTGCTATCAGAAAAGTACACGGAGCGAGAGTACCGGATACCGTTTCTCTCTTGATAAAGGATTTTATTAAATGGATTTTGATCTCGAATATAATTGCCTGGCCCGTCGCATATTTTGCCCTGAATAGATGGCTGCAGAACTTTTTCTACCGAGTGAACTTGGGGATAGGAATTTTTATCTTCACCGGTTTTATCGTACTTGCCATTGCCCTTTTGACTATCAGCTATCAGGTTATTAAGACCGCCACAACCAATCCAGTTGACTACCTGCGGTATGAATAATGATCATTAAAAATATGTTGAAATTATTCCTTTTTGTATTATACTGTTTGGTATAATACCAAATGGTATAAGGAGAGAAAAATGAATCCCTTTAAATATGGCCAAGTCGTGAAGGAAGAGGATTTTTGCCCTCGTCCCAGCCTCTTGAACAATGTTGAGGAATTTATCAAATCAGCACAAAACATCCTCATACAAGGAGAAAGAAGAACAGGAAAGACTTCTTTGATCTTTGAGGCTTTGCGCCGGATAAAAAGACGCCATATCGTATATGTAGATTTGCTGGAAGTAAAGAGTTCCGATGATCTTTGTAAAAGAATTATTAAGGCTGTTATTTCTATGGAGCAACAAAGTGGGGTTGCAGAAAAACTATTCAAGTCTCTTTCCCGGTTAAAACCAACTCTTAGCATCAATCCCGTGACAGGACAACCATCAATCTCTTTGGATGCATCAATAAGACTTCAACCTGATTCGATCGAAAGCATAATGGATATGATAGGAACAATCAGCAAGAAAAAAGCTATTGTGGTCGTTTTTGATGAATTCCAAGATATCCTGAATCTCAAAGATTCGAAAGAAGCTTTGGCTTTGCTGCGCAGTAAAATCCAGTTTCATTCAAAAATTCCCTACATCTTCGCAGGAAGTATCAGGAATAAAATGGATGACATATTCAACCATCCTGACAGCGCTTTTTTTAAATCAGCAACTGCATTAAACGTTGGTCCCATTGAGAGAGAACAATTTATTGCTTTTTTGAAAAGTAAATTTTCTTTGGGAAAGCGTTCGATTGACCAACCAGTTCTAGATCAGATATTTGAGATTGCAGAAGATATTCCTGGTGATATACAGCAACTGTGCGGTGCAATCTGGGAGACAACCTCTTACAAGGACAAAATAGATGAGAGCATTATCCCCAAAGCTCTACAGCTCATATATGCCCGGGAATTTAAGGGCTATGAGGCAATTCTGGTTCAATTGACAGCAAATCAGCTCAAATGTTTAGTTGGCCTGGCAAAATTAGGGGGGAAAGCTCCCTTATCATCAGAATTTATAAGGGAAGTGGGCATTGAATTACCAGCTTCGGTAAAGAAAGCATTAACGCGTTTGATTCAGTTAAAAATAATATATCGTTATCAAAGCGAATATAAATTCGTTAATCCGTTTTTTAAATCTTGGCTATTATTTAAAAACTTCTAAGACGGAAACTTATTTTTGATTTTCCATCTTAATGTAAAGGCCTTTTTTAATAGATATAGCCTTGCCGCTTTTAATAAGCCACTGTATAGCAGTTGTAGCTTTGACTTGATCTTGAAGAAAATCGACTATCTCTTTCCAGCGGACTGCGCATTTATATTGAAATTTCTTAAGAACTTTCTGGCTAAGTCAAGTAAAATTGACTTTTCCTTGACGCTGGGGGGTAGACCGTACTATCCTCGCTCTGTGAGTCAAAAGAGCGGTTCTCGACGCATCTGGGAGATCGATTTCCTGCGCGGCCTGTCTATCATCCTGGTGGTCTGCTATCACCTTCTCTATGACTTGGGTGAATTCGTCGGCGTCGAAAGATTTTTTGGCTTTACGACGGACCTGTCCACTGTCGCCTGGTCGGCAGCCCAGCATTTTTTTGCCGGGCTCTTCATCGTGCTTTGCGGGACGAGCAGCACGTTGACCCGGAGCAACGTGCGCCGGGGTTTGAGACTTCTGGCCGTGTCGCTCGCTGTCACTGCGATCACCTACATTTTCGACCCGTCCTCGGCCGTCTGGTTCGGCATCCTCCAGTTGCTCGCTGTCTCGATCCTGGTCTTCGGCGCGGCGTTCGAGAAAGCCAGTCCGGTCACCTGCACGGCTTGGGGTATGTTCGTTCTCGGGCTTGGTGCGGCGCTTCACCTACTGAAAAGGAGCATGACGGTCGGTTTCGATTGGATGCTGCCGTTCGGGATCCACAGCCCGGGCTACTCCTCGTTCGACTATTTCCCCCTGATTCCCTGGTTCGGGGTTTTTTTGATAGGAGCCGCACTGGGCAGGTCGGTCTATGCCCCAAGGCAGAGCCTCCTGCCATGGCGCCTGCCGCAAACGTTCGTCAATGCCGCAGGACGTCATTCGCTACTGATCTACATCTTACATCAGCCGGTGATCCTGGCCGTCCTTTATGTCCTGGGCCTGATGAAGTAAAATGAATAAAAAAGCGGAATTCGTTGAGGAACAGCGAGGATATTCTGCGCAAGAAAGAGTGAAAGGATCAATCTGTGACGATCAAGACCCCGCGCACATCCAGACGCGAATTTCTTAAGGTCGGTATTGCCGGAATCGCCGGGGCTTCGATTCTTACAAGATGCTCCAGCAATCAGACGGACCCGGGAAAGCAGTCGAAAGAACGAAAGATCGTATATCGGACTCTGGGGAAGACAGGCCTCCGCCTTCCAGTTGTCAGCATGGGGTCCGCCTATGGGATCGACCTTGTCCGAACGGCTCTGGACGAAGGGATCGTCTACATCCACACCTCCAGCTCATACTCCGAACGGAACCACGAGCGGCTCCTGGGGGATGTGTTCCAGAACCGTCCCCGGGATTCCTTTGTCATCGGAACAAGTCCCGATCTTCCCTACGATTTCGGAAGGGGTGGCAGGTCCCTGGATCTGGGATTGAATGCCGATCCCGATCTGATCCTGGAGTCCATCGAAGGGAGTCTCCAACGCCTCAAACTCGAGTTTGTCGACATCTATTATCTCTGCTCTATCGGCCGTGTCGAAACTGCATGCCATGAGCCCTACATGCGTGCCTTCGAACAGCTCAAGAAATCCGGGAAAACACGTTTTGTGGGCATCGGCACGCACAGCAATGAGCCGGAAATCATCAGGGCAGCTGCTGAGAGCGGATTTTGGGACGTCGTCCTGACGGCTTACAACTTCAGACAAACCCACCGCGAGGATATCCGTGAGGCCCTTCGCAAGGCTGAGGACGCCGGCCTCGGTGTGGTGGCCATGAAAACCCAGGCCGGAGTCTACTGGGACAGAACCCTGCTCAGGAAGATCAACATGAAGGCTGCTCTCAAGTGGGTGCTCCAGGACGAAAACGTGCACACGACGATACCGGCCTTTTCAAATTATGAGGAGATGCGGGAGGATCTTTCGGTCATGGAGGATCTGAACCTGACACCGGAAGAGAGCCGCGACCTCAAACTCGGAACAGATCTTGGAATTACGGGGCTGTTCTGCCAGCAGTGCCGGCAGTGTCAGGCCCAATGTCCGGCCGGAATCGAAATCCCAGGACTCATGCGCGCCTATATGTATGCCTTTGGCCATAGAAGATTGGACAAATCCTTGGAGACGTTGAGAGGCTGGAATTCAACCGGAGTGACCTGCATGGACTGCGCCGCCTGCACCGTCCGATGCGCTCTCGGTATCGATGTCCGAACCAGAGCCCTGGAGCTGGTCGGTGTCCTAGAGAACGTATGAAGTGGACTCCCCTCACTCTACCCGATCCCTTTCGTGGAAGAGGCAAGATCAGGAAGGAACACATCGAGCAGTGGAATTTGTCGATGCAGCGCTGGTTAATAGCCTTAGAAGACAAAATTTGGGGGTGTATATGGAAGAAGAGGAAACCTTACGAATCTTTACTCCAGGTTTACTTTCCGCAAGAGCGCATCAATCCTTGGATCAGAACGTACGCCATCAATTCCTGGATCTATTTTAAGCGCAGGAATAGAATTTGCTGGTTCTTCAGATTCTTTATCGAGATACTCAAAACCTTTATCATTTTCCCCGAGAGAAAAACAGAGGAGAGCCTTGCCGTAATAACGACCCCATGTAGACTCCGCTCTCTTCAGTATCTCTCGGGCCTCATCCTTCCTGCCCATTCGAGCATAGGCAATTCCGATATCTAAATCAAAAATGGATAGCCCTTGGACAGTAATCCTACGGATATCTTTTTCCTTTTGAATTTCTTTAAGTGCCTCTTCATACATAGATTTCTCTAGGTACACACGTCCGAGGCAATAATGTGACCCGGGAAAATCAGGGTCCATTTCGATGGCTCTCTGCAGGGCATCTGCTGCCCTATCATACTCTCGAGAGTAGTAAAGGATTTCGCCTACATCTCTGTTTATGGCCAGAGAGAGGGGATCCAATTCCAGTGCTTTTTGTATCTCTCTTGTGGCTTCATCGAAGCGGCTGAGATACACCAACAAATAAGCATACCAATGATGGGCAGTCGCATAGTTCGGATTGAGCTCTATGGCCTTCTTGAACTCCTTTTCTGAACCCATCCAGTCGTTGTCATAGAGAAGTTTAAACATTCCCAGAGATGTGTGGGCTTCAGCCCGCATGCTGTCAATCTCTAAGGCCTTTAAGGCGGCTTCTTTGGCCTTCGGAAGAGTTAGAGCTTGAAGCATACCGAAGTTTCCAATTAGAATATATGAATCTGCAATCCCAGCATAAGCCAGCGCATAATTGGGGTCAATTTCAATGGCTCGCTCAAAATATTCTATGGCCTTTTGAGAATCGCCCAGTGTTCTCTTATTCCAGAACCACCGACCCTGCAAATACAAATTATAGGCTTCCATATTTTCAGTCGGTTTCTTCTGAATTTGCGCCTTTACTTCAGGAGTGAGTTTCATCTCTAAAGCCCTTACAATCTTCTCGGCAACATCGCTCTGGATTTCAAAAACCCGTTCAAGTTTCTGCTCGTATGTATTGGACCAAAGCTGGAACTCATCTGCAGCATTGACCAACTGTGTTGTCACTCTTATATCATCCTCTTCCTTCCGAACACTCCCTAAGAGGACAGTTGTCACACTCAATTCCTGACCGATATCTTTTATGGTTTTTTCCGTGTTTTTATACCGCAGCACCGATGTCATGTTCATCACTTTCCATCCCTCGAGTGTCGATAGCTTGGCTATGATCTCGTCGGTCATTCCATCGCACAAATGTTCTTGGTCTTTTTGTGGACTTAGATCTCTGAAGGGAAGGACGGCAATGGAGGCCTGCCTTTGAGGAAGACTCTGCCAGATGATCACGCCAATGGCGACAATAGCAATAAATATCACTGCAGGCACTAACATCTTCTTCAATCCAAAGGTTACAGTTATCTCCCTGGAGGTTAGAGGCTTTCTTTCGGGAACGATCCTTTCTGTGGTCGGGATGCCTTTCTCGATAAGTTCAAGCTCGGAGCGTACCTCTCCCGCGCTCTGATATCTCTTCTCCTTTTCTTTCTCCAGACATCTCAGGATTACATGGTTAAGACCATCGGGAATCTGTTTATTCAACTCCTTGGGATCCTTTGGTATCTCGCTTTTCTGTTTGACTCCTACTGTGAAGGGCGTATCTCCCTCGAAAGGCACTCTTCCCGTCACCATCTCATACAAAATCACGCCTAATGAATAAATGTCGGATCGTTGATCTGTTTCCTTCCCCTCTACCTGTTCTGGAGACATATACTCCGGCGTCCCGATCATCACTCCTGCACCTGTGATCCCTTTACCTGCGACAGATCGGGCTATCCCGAAGTCCAGTATTCTGGCATTTCCCTGTCTGTCTATTATGATATTGGATGGCTTTAAATCCCGGTGCACAACTCCCTGACGATGCGCTTCTATCAAGCCTTCGCAGATCTCCTTGGTGATAGCGATGGCTTTCCCTGTCGTCAATTGACCCATTTGTTTTATCAACCCCCTCAGATCCTGTCCCGGCACATACTCCATCGTGATGAAATGGGTGCCTCTGTCTTCCATAAGCTCGTACATGCGGCCGACATGGCGGTGACTGATCTTACGTGCGACTTTTAATTCATTCTTGAAGCGTTCGATGGTCTTTTTGTCCTTTGCGATTTCAGGTTTGATGAGTTTGAGTGCGACTTCCTCTTTGAGTTCTTTATCCAACACCCTGTAGACCCGTCCCATACCTCCTTTGCCGAGTTCTTCGATGATCTGATACCTGCCTGCGAATGTGGAGCCCGTCGTGAGCTCTTCCCTGGGCGCTTCCATGGTCTTTGTAAGGTCAGGAATGTCTTCAGAGGGACGACCAGATCGGGGATCTGGCCCTGCATTTGTTTGGTCAATATCTGTAGGATCTGTTCCCCGAACAGACCGCAAAAGAGTGCCGCATTCCCCGCAGAATTTCACGTTTTCAGGATTATCAGTCTGACATTTGGGGCATTTAACTGTCATTGCCGTCCCCTTATTTTCCCGTTGTTGGTCGAGGAAAGGATACCAAGGAATGATAACAGAGTCAATGCAAATGAAGATAGGGACTGTGGCAACTCGAAGCATCACAGAGGACCAAGAGGAGGTTTTAAGGGCGTAATTTGACCATCTGAGAGTAAAAAATCATTTTGATAAAAGAACCGTCTATGTTTAGAATTAAAAACAGAAAAAGAAATGGAAAACAATAATTCAGGGAAACAAGCCAAAGAACTGAGAGCTTTCGAGATCATTGCCATTGGTGTTGGAGGAATGATCGGGGGAGGAATCTTTTCTGTTCTCGGCCTCGCTGTTGGTATCAGTGGCCACGCAGCCCCTCTGGCATTTGCAGTAGGAAGTCTGATTGCCATCTCTGCTGGCTATTCCTATATCCGTTTGGCACTTACGTATCGCAAAGATGGGGCAAGCTTCACCTATCTTGAGCGTGCATACCCAAAAAAGCTCTTTATTGCCGGAATAGCTGGCTGGATTGTCGTTGTTGGTTACGTCGGCACCCTAGCGCTGTATGCATTCACTTTTGGTGCATATGCCTCCCATCTTTTCGGAGCGGAAGGTTCGCATTTAGCTCGTATTTTGCTTTCTATTCTCATTCTTGGGATTTTCATGGGAGTTAATATCCTGGGTACAAAATTTATGGGCCGTGCCGAGGACATTATTGTTTACATCAAAATATTCATTCTGGCCCTTCTTGGAGGGGTGGGTTTCTTTACTCTCAATACTACACGTTTTTCGCCTCTATTTAACAATGGAGCACATTCGGTTTTCATGGGAGGAGCTTTGATCTTTGTGGCATTCGAAGGCTTTCAGCTAATACCCAGTGTCATTGAAGAAACCCGGAATCCAGACCGAAATATTCCCATTGGTATGTATGGATCGATTGCCATAACCTCAATTATATACATAACCATAGCCATCGTTGCTGTAGGTAATTTAGACCCTGGTGCTTTGCTTGGAGCCAAGGAATATGCGTTGGCAGTTGCCGCTAAACCTATATTGGGAAAAGTGGGTGTATTGCTGGTGGATATCGCCGCACTATTTGCAACCTCATCCGCCATCAACGGAACTTTGTTCGGAGCTTCTCGTCTTGCTAGCGAGATCGCAACCGACTCGCTGGCACCCAGAGCCTTTGCATTTCGCAACCGCACCAATATCCCCGTAGTAGGAATTATTATCATAACCTTCCTTGCCTCAACCTTGACAGTATTTGGCGGACTCGAGTTCATTGCCTCATTTTCAAGCATGACCTTCCTACTTGTCTCCATTGCAGTCAATATAGCGAATATGCGGCTTTATAAGGCCACTAAAAGCAAAATATTTCCCATCATTCTTGGTTTAGTGTTTATGAGCGTCACGATTATTCTGCTAATAATCTATATGGCGCATAATATTCCCTGGACCTTGCTCATAATTGCCTGCATTTATGCGACAACCGGAGTAGCTCATATGTTATTCGAGCGCCTTAGAACACGAGAAAAGGTCAGATAAGAATCGGGAGTGTTAAGTTTATTTAGCCCATCGATCTTTTAAAAAGATCATTAGAGGAGATCCATTTGACTCTCCTCGCATTCCTTGTTATGCTTTTGTCACTTGACTTCAGGGGTAAACTGTGGTTATCAAATGCCCTAAATGCGATACGGACAATCCTTCCGACTCCAAGTACTGCAAAGAGTGCGCCGCTCCGCTTCCTTCCTTAGAAGTCTCTGTCACTAAAACTCTTGAAACACCTACCGGAGAATTCACCAGAGGAAGCACTTTTGCCAGTAGATACGAAATCATCGAAAGGTTGGGCAAAGGGGGAATGGGAAGCGTCTACCGAGTTGAGGACACGAAGTTAAAACAGGAAGTGGCGCTCAAGATGATCAAACCTGAAATTGCCAGAGATAAGAAGACAATCGAAAGATTCAGGAATGAGCTGAAGACTGCCAGAAATATCCGTCATAAGAATGTTTGTGGAATGTACGATTTGGGAGAGGCAGAAGGAACACATTTTATCACTATGGAATATGTGCGCGGCGAAGATTTAAAAAGTTTCATACACAGATCAGGAAAACTGGCGGTCGGGACAGCCGTGAGAATTGCCAAACAGGTTTGTGAAGGGCTGTCAGAAGCTCATAAGTTGGGTGTGGTGCATCGTGACTTGAAGCCTGCCAACATCATGATAGACAGAGAAGGCAGTGTCCGGATCATGGATTTCGGTATAGCCCGATCCCTCAGAGAAGAGGGGATAACGGCTGCAGGAGTCATGATCGGGACACCTGATTACATGAGTCCAGAACAGGTGGAGGGCAGAGAAGTCGATCAGAGGTCAGACATCTATTCGTTGGGGATTATCTTCTATGAAATGGTGATAGGAAAGGTGCCATCGGAGAGAGACACGCCTTTTGTTGCCGGCGTGAAACATAAAGGTATCGGCAACATAGTCTCGAGATGTCTGGAGAAAAACAAAGAGAGAAGATACCAGAATGTAAGAGAAATCCTATCCGAGATCAAAAATATCGAAGTCGAAAAACTCCCATCCGTGAAGACTCCTGAATGGAAAAACTCGATCGCGGTCCTCCCGTTCAAAAACATGAGTGCTGACCCTGAGCAGGAATATTTCTGCGAAGGAATGGCAGAAGAGATCATAAATGCCTTGGCTCATATAAAGGATTTGCGGGTCGTCGCCAGGACATCTGCGTTTTCTTTCAAGGGAAGGGACGAAGATATTCGGGAGATAGGAAGGAAGTTGAGCGTGGACACAGTGCTTGAAGGAAGCGTAAGAAAAGCAGGCAACAGGCTGCGCATCACAGCCCAGTTGATCGATGTCGATGACGGTTACCACCTCTGGTCGGAAAAATACGACCGGGACCTGGAAGACATCTTCGCTATCCAGGATGAAATCTCGTTGGCCATCGTCGAGAACTTGAAACTGAAGCTCTTGGAGGGGGAGAAGACGGCTCTCCTGAAACGTCCCACAGACGATGCCGAGGCGTATACTCTTTATCTCAAAGGAATCTATTTCGCCTTCAAACTGAACATGGAAACCCTGCAGAAGGCCCTGGAGTATTTTCGGGAGGCGCTGGACAGGGATCCGGGCTTGGCTTCTGCCCACGCCGGCGTCGCCATGGTCTACGGAGCCATGAGCAGCCTCGACCTGGCTTTGCCGAAGGAGACGATGCCCAAAGCCAAGGTGGCCCTCCAGAAAGCCCTGCAGTTGGACCAGAATCTTGCCGAAGTCCATGCCTTGACGGCTATGATCGCCTACTATTACGAGTATGACTGGGATGCGGCAGAAAGGAGTTTCAGCCGCACATTTGCCATCAATCCCGGACATTCCTGGGCTCATGCCTGGAACGGCTGGTTCTGTGTTGCCATGAACCGGTTCGATGAGGCGATCAGAGAGATCAAGCTGGCTCAGGAGGTGGATCCGCTCATGCCCATCTTCTACGCTTTTTCCGTAGGCATCCATGTGGCTGCCGGGAAATACGATGAGGCGATCGATGAATTCCATAAAGCCATGGAACTCGAACCGAATATCGGGTTGGCCTACTTCCATGTGGGATGGGCGTATATGTATAAAGGGGAAATGGACACTGCGGTCTCGATGTTAAAGAAGAGCAAAGAATTGGGAGTATCTCCAGGCTGGGCAGAAGGGGTGATCGCCATGATCCACACCAAGAGAGGCGAAAAAGAGAAAGCGGTTCAAATTCTCGATGAACTGGTCGAACTGAGGAAACAGGCGTATGCTTCATCCTGGTGCATGGCCTTATTATGTGCCGCCCTGGACGACTTCGATCGGGCATTTGAATTTTTCGATAAGTCCTATGAGGAACGGGAGACATTGATGCCGTTTACCCCGGTCTACATAGATACTGCAAATCCGGCCATCAAAAGCGATCCTCGGTACAAGGCGTTATTGAAACGGATGAAGCTGGGCTGAAAAATGGCCTTTAAGTAAAAAATACTTGAATTAGAAAGCCGACTTTTCATTTAAATCTAATAAAATTGACTTAGGAAGGAAAAAAAGTTTCTGGAAACAGGCTTCAGAGTATCTTTATCCCACTGCTGATCAGGATCGTCTAGTTTGCTCATTGCGCCTTCACTCACGCGCTCGGATGCGATGAACGAGAGAGTATAGCTCACGGTCCAAAAAGATGTCGAGGGGGACCTAGGGTGGAGGTCGAAGCGGAGTGAGATATCTAGCCTTGAAAGGAAGCTGAAAACTGAGAATCGCTAAAGTGACTGACCTGCGCAGTGGGAGCATACAGTGGGCTTGAAATATTAGATGGTGAACTAGGTCCGGCCGATGACTTCCAAGTCCTCCGGCACTTCAAATGTCTCCTTTGGGAATTTCGGATCGAGCTCTACGGAGACAGCCCGTTTTCCGCTGGGCTTTTTGGTTTCCCAGTCCAGGGACTCGTTCTTCAGGATGATATCATTCCAAATCCAGTATTTCTCAGCGCTTGTCTCGTCGTAATAGACTTTGCAAAGCTGCTCTGCCACACGTTCCTCGGCTTCTTTCTTGTAGCGTTTTTCTGTCTCAAAAGACTCTGCTGATTCCCCATACAGGATTTCATGAATAAGGATCATGGTTGACAAATCAGCCGGACGGTCCATCCTGATGGCCATATTACCCGAATGAAGATCAGCCTGATAAAAATTCTCAGGTGTCATGAGATAAAAGTATTTGTATGTCTTCTCGTTTCCGTTGGACTTCATTATCCTGGTTTCGTCCCGACGCACATAGCTGCCGTTGTCTTTGATGGAGAGTGTGACCGTTCCTTTATCCAGACCGTAGTACTCATAGGTGATGATGACGCTTTTCACCTTGGAGTAAGGTTCTAGCTCCTGCTCCACAGTACCAAAAAAAGGAACTGCAATACAGTTCAGGATGAAAACAACCACTGTCACTAAAAGGATTTTTTTGATCATTGATTCCCTCCTTTGAAATTAATTTAAAGAAAGGCTTAGATAATAGATATCACAGCTCAATTTCTTTTTTCAATCGTTGTTCCCAATTTTCTTGAGGAAAGCTTTCAATCAAAGATCGTTATGTAAATTTTTTCCTGCTCTAATAGCATAGTCCTCAATTTCGGCTAGATTGGGAATAATGATAGCAAGAAATCTTGAAAAAGAGCTTCGACAGACTATCAAACAGAAAAAATCATTCTTTTTATTCGGTCTAAGATGGAAAGGTAAAACAACGCTGCTCGATCATCTATCCAGCCAGTATCAAAACGTTTTAAGCTATTGTTTTCTAGAAATTCCGCTAAGACAAAGGGCAGAGTAAAGGTCTGAATCATTTCGCCAAGAAATAGAAGCATCAGAAGAAAATCTTCCTAAGTTTGGCTTTCTTTTTTATTGAAAATGGTTTAAAGATTAATCATCGGGAATCTTTTTATGAGGGAAAAAGTCAAGAAAATAATCCTATTTCTGTTGTCAGCAGCCTGTTTGCTTGGATTTTTGCAGCAAAAGAAAATCATGAGGGAAGTTTCTCCTGATGAAAAGGATGAACTCATGAATATCTTGACATGTCACTCTTGTTGACACCTTTTCTGTTCCTTGATATCCTTTGCCTGATGATTTGAGGGGAGGTCGGCATGAAATGTCCCAAGTGCCAGGCTGAGATTTTGGATGATTCCCAGTTCTGCAGTAAATGCGGAACTCCCATCCATCCAGGAGACAAATCTTTTCTGTCCCACACACGCACCATTCTCAGACCGATTGCTGAATTGGCAGCAGGTACCGAACTGGCAGAAAAGTACAAGATCATCGATGTGGTGGGTAAGGGAGGCATGGGAATCGTTTATAAGGCCGAGGATACGAAGCTCAAACGAAATGTCGCGCTCAAGTTTTTGCCTCCGGAGCTGACAAAGGATAAGGATGCCAGGGATCGTTTCGTTCTTGAAGCCCAGGCGGCTGCTGCCCTTTCCCATCCCAACATTTGCACGATCCATGAGATCGATGAGGAGGAAGGCAAGTCCTTCATCGCGATGGAATATGTGGAAGGACAGAGCCTGAAAAACAAAATAGATAGAGGTCCGATCGCGATCAAAGAAGCGGTTGACATAGCCATTCAAGTGGCAGAAGGATTGGAAGAGGCGCACAGGAAAGAGATTGTTCACCGAGATATTAAAAGCGCCAATATCATGATTATGGAAAAAGGCCAGGTCAAGATCATGGATTTTGGATTGGCCAAGGTCAAGGGAGGCACACTTCTGACAAGAGAAGGAACGACCCTGGGCACAGTGGCCTATATGTCACCCGAGCAGGCACGCGGCGAAGAGGTCGACCACCGAACGGATATTTGGTCTTTGGGTATCGTTCTTTACGAAATGCTCAGCGGCCAGCTCCCGTTCATGGGAGACCGGGAAGCCTCTATCCTCTATTCTGTCGTTCATGAAGAAGCCAAACCTGTCACAGCCTGGAATCCCAAGATTCCCTCAGAACTCCAGCAAATCATCGAGCGTTCCTTGAAGAAAAAACCAGAGGCTCGCTATCAATCCGCTGCGGATCTCTTGAAAGATCTTCATAAGTACAGAGACAGCCTCAAGGCTGAGGAATTGGGTGCTTTTTCATTCCGTTCATTTCTCCGTCAAATCCGCAGGCCCATCGTGGCCACCCCAGCACTCCTCATCATCGCTGCCATCGTCTTGGCTGCTGTCTGGTTCTTTGACCGGCAGTCAAAAATCCGGTGGGCCAAGGAAGTCATTCTTCCAGAAGTTGAAAGGCTTATAGCAGACTCTGAACCAGGTTTAGCTAATAGGATAAAGGCCTTTCGACTGGCAGAGAGTGTGGAAAAATATATTCCGAATGATCCCAGACTCGCCGGTCTTCTATCTTTATGCTCTGTGAATATAGATATAAAAACAGAGCCCTCAGCTGCGCGCATCTCCATGAAAGCCATTTCTGATTCAGATCAGGAATGGCAGGACATCGGTATCTCTCCGATCGAAGGATTCCCCGTCCCTATCGGGTATGTCAAATTGAGGATGGAAAAGGAAGGATATGAGCCTGTCGTGGCCGTAACTTCTACTTTTATTTGGGACCTGAACAATAAAAAAACATTTATGTCTCCCAACTCGATTCATAGGGTTTTGGACAAGAAAGGAAGCTTTCCGGAGGGTATGGTCCGAGTTGCAGGTGCTGAGACGGATTTCGGCAGGATAGAAGATTTTTTTGTCGATAAATATGAAGTCACTAACAGCCAGTACAAAGAATTTGTGGATGCAGGTGGCTATCAGGAAAAAAAATACTGGAAGCACAACTTTATGAAAGATGATAAAACCCTTTCCTGGGATGAGGCCGTGGCAGAATTCGTAGACCAGACGGGAAGGCCCGGGCCGGCCACATGGCGTGCAGGGGATTTTCCTCCGGGCCAGGGGAAATATCCTGTTTCAGGGGTAAGCTGGTATGAAGCGGCCGCCTATGCTGAGTATGCAGGAAAGAGTTTACCGACAGGACTGCATTGGGGAATGACTGGCGGAGAATACACGCCCCTCCTTCACCGGTGGGGCACATATCGTTCGTATATTTCGAGTAAGAGCAATTTCAAGGGTGAAGGTCCGGCTCCTGTGGGAACCCACGATGATCCCACCGCTTATGGAGCATATGACATGGGAGGTAATGTCCGTGAATGGTGCTGGAATGAAACAGAGGAGGGTAAGGTTATCAGAGGCGGCGCCTGGAACGATGCTGCCTATTTGTTCAGCAACTGGAGTCAAATCCCTGCGTTTGACAGGTCTCCAAAAAATGGCTTCCGGTGTGTCAAGTATATAGATTCTGAAAAAATCCCTGTCCGGGCATTCGAGCCCCATATCCGGCAAACGATCGATTTTTACAAGGAAGAGCCTGTTCCTGATTCTATATTTAACATATATAAAGATCAGTTCTCATACGACAAGACAGACTTGAACGTCCAGATTGAAAGCCGGGACGAGAGCGCCGAAGATTGGATCCAGGAAAAAATTTCTTTTGATGCAGCTTACGGAAATGAACGGATGGCTGTCTATCTTTTTCTGCCGAAAAACATTCCGACCCCTTATCAAACTGTTGTCTATTTTCCGGGTCAGGGTTCTCTTGAATCAGAGTCAAGTCAAAACCTGGAAGAATACCGGGAATACAAAGATAGGCTATCATTTCTTGTGGCCAACGGAAGGGCTGTCCTTTATCCTGTTTACAAAGGGACTTTCGAGCGAAAATCAAAAACCTCTTTCGCAATGGATTCCTATCAGTATATGGAATGGCGAATCCAGCTTGTCAAAGATTTCAGAAGGTCTGTTGACTATCTTGAAACGCGTGCTGATATCGACAGAAAAAATCTCGCTTACATCGGCTATAGCTGGGGATCCCGGATGGCGCCCATTATTTTAGCGGTAGAAGACCGTCTGAAAGCAGCTGTTTTGGTTATCGGAGGTCTGGAAACTGGCCGGAGGCCCGAAGTCAATAATTCCAGCTACATAAGGAAGGTGAAGATACCTGCATTGATGTTAAGTGGAAAGTATGACATGGCCTTTCCGTACGAAACATCATCCAAGCCCATGTTCGATCTTATGGGAACACCGGTTGAGGACAAAGTCCAAAAAATATACGAGACCGACCATTTTGTTCCTCAGAATGAGTACATTAAAGAAATTTTAGCCTGGCTGGATCGTTACCTGGGCACGGTGAAAAAATAAGGGGGCGGCAAAAAATGCCCAGACTCTTTGTTTATTCCAGAGATGGAAAATTTTCACAGCTCTCCTTAAAAGGGAAAAGGATTTCTATAGGCCGTTCTGCCGAGAACGATATCATTGTTAAAGATCCCTATTCTTCGAATCTGCATGCATATATCTATCCATCTGATAGAGGATATGTATTGAGAGACAACAAAAGCAAAAACGGCACCTTCTTAAACAGCGAAAGAATCCAAGGGGAAATCGGGCTCAAAAAAGGAGATGAAATTCTCATAGGGTCCACAAAGTTTCTTTTCGATAAGGAACTGTCTACGAATGTTGAAGTGACAGCTGTAGATACCTCTATGGATAATATAGACACCATCCTATCCTTGAAAGACATTTTGAGGAAACCAGATATAAGTACGACCATTCGGGCCAGGATTAAAGATTCAGAACTGGATACAATACAAAGAGAACACAGGTTGCTTTCGGTTATCAATGTGGTGAGTCAGGAGCTCCTTCTGTACAGGCCACAGCCCGAACTCATAGACAAAATCATGGAAATAATTAATGAAATCCTTCCTATGGACCGGGGAACATTGATGTTGATGGAGAGCAATCCACCCCAACTCATGCCCAAGATTGCCTGTATCAACAACAAGCGTTTTATAAACAAGAGCTTTAAGGTGAGTCAGAATATCTTGAATATGGTTATGAAAAAGCACTCATCATTGTTGATCTCAGATGTGCAGGCTCATCCTCGGTTGAAAGAAACAGAAAGTGTCATTATCCCGAACATTCGCTCGGCCATGTGTGTGCCGTTATGGAACAACGAAGAGATCACAGGAGTCATCTATTCAGACAGGATCTCCCTTCCAAAGCCCTTTTCAGAAGAGGATTTGAGGCTGCTGACTCTTATCGCTAATCTGGCGGCTGTCAAAATTGAAGAATGTAAGGATAGAGAAAGACGGAAGAGAGACGATGATATAAAGAAACAGCTTGAATTAGCTTCTCGGATTCAGAGAAACTTTCTTCCTAAAGAAAGACCTGAGTTCGAGGGATTCGATATTTCTGGGCATAATGTTCCTACCTATCAAGTTGGAGGTGATTATTACGATTTTATACCCATAGGGTCTAACCGTCTAGGAATCACCATTGCCGATGTATCTGGAAAGGGTCCTAGTGCCGCTTTTCATATGGTTTCCTTCAGAACCCGTCTCAGAGTGGAGGCCAGCCACGAATGCGATATCCAAGAGATGACCGCCGTGCTGAATGATTTTGTTCATAGTGAAACTGATGCGAATCGTTTCATCAGCTTTTTTTTCTGTGAGTTGGACAGTCTGACTGGGGCGCTTAAATATGTGAACGCGGGTCACAATCCACCAATAGTATTGAGAAGAACGGGGGAGATAGAGAGATTGAAAACTTGCGGAATGTGTTTAGGAATGTTCCCTTCTGAAAAATATGAAGCACATTCGGTTATATTAGAGAGGGGGGATATAGCGGTTCTGTTTACCGACGGAATGACTGAATGCCGTAATGCAGATAACAAGGAATTTGATGAACGCCGATTCATAAGACTTATAAAAAAGAATTCCAAATGGTCGGCTAAAGAATTATTGGAGAGGATCTTTAAAGAATTGGATGGATTCACCAAAGGAGCCCAGCAGATGGACGATATGACCCTAGTCATTATCAAGCGGGGGGCATCGAAAATCTAACTGGTTCGGCGGCGCGTCAAGGAAATTCGATTCCGCTTCAAGGCCTCGGATCTGGCAGAGGCTCGACGAGAAGCTTTATTCCCTCGATAATCTCTTTAGTCCTTTTAGATGATAAAGAACCGATTTTGTCTTTTAGGTCTGGTTTGTTGACCGTCACAATCTGAGAAATGTTGACCACACTTTTTTTTGCGAGATTGGCCTCTCCTTTGTTTAAGGTGATGTTTCCTGGAGCTCGGGCGCGTTTCAGGTTTGTTGTCAAGGCACAGACAACCACGGTGTTGATGCGGCTCGCATTGAAAACGTCGTTTTGTATCACGACATGGGGGTGACGATAGCCGGGCTCTGAGCCCTTGGGAGAGCCCAAGTTCACCCAAAAGATATTGCCTTGTCTGATTGTCATGGTTTATTCTTTTCGAGTACCTTGCGTTCATAATATTCTTTAGTTTTTGCACGGAGACGTTTTTCCTCAGTAGTCGCTTCATCCGCATACACTGAGTTCAAAGCTTCAAGCAGTTTTTGAGCTTTCATTTTTTTTAAATACTCCTCGACGGCAGCGCAGAAAATCTGGCTTCTTGACGTTTTGTTTTCTTGGGCAAGTTTGTTCACTTCTTTGAAAATATGATCAGGTATGGAAATGGCGGTTTTCATACGATTAGTATGAATATTATCAATACCATTGTCAATACCCTGTTTCATTTTTTTATCCTTCTTCTGCAAAATAGAACGCTCGATCCATTCTTTTATTCTCAAACTGGTCCCTGATTTCCAATGAATTGCCAGCAGGATATTGAGTGATCGCAAAGCTGATTTTTTGCCACGGCCACTCGGTACAAGGGCGTAACAAAAAAATATCTGAGTAAACCGGTTGGTGCGAACTTGAGTATATATAGTTGTAAGGGGTCAATAATATGTTGAAAAATTATCTGAAAATAGCACTCAGGAATTTCACAAAGCATAAAAGTTTTTCCTTTATAAACATTTCGGGTCTCGCTATAGGCATGGCCTGCTGCATGCTGATCATGCTGTGGGTTCTGGATGAATTGAACTATGAGAAATTCAACGAAAATATCGACGATATATTCTACGTCGTTAATTATTCAACGGAAAATCCGAATAGCAACGGCTCCTCGGTCCCGGCACCTTTGATACCCCATTTGAAAGATAATTATGCCGAAATAAAACATGCTTCACGGTTCAGGGTCAGCGGCAGGCGGCTCTTCTCGGTTGATGGGAACAATGTTTTCGAAGATAACGGCGGATTTGCCGATCCCGAGATTTTTGACATCTTTTCATTCAAACCCGTCTTGAATGACCCGAAAGCAGCATTGATGGATCTTAATACGATAATCCTCACCAAAAGTATGGCGGAAAGATATTTCGGTTCTGAGGATCCTTTGGGGAAGACGATTAAACTGGAGAATCGGTATGTTTTTTCAGTGGGAGCCATCATCGAGGATATCCCCAGAAGTTCCAGCATTCGATTCGATTATTTAGTTGCTTTCGAGAATTTCGGCCGGTTCGATAATGTAGAAATGGATAATTGGGGAAGGTATGAAAACTATAATGGATTCGTCATTTTAAATAACGATGTCGATCATGAGGCATTCTCAGGGAAGATTGCCAATGAAATTGTAGATAACGATCCAGGGACTCCCTATAGACTGAGACTTTTTCCTTACAAGGATCTTCGATTATTCGGGCTGAACAACGACGGGACTATTAAATTCGTCCTTATCTTTTCTGCTATTGCTATCTTGATGCTCCTTATCGCCTGTATAAATTTCGTGAATCTGACGACTGCTCAATCGGGCAAAAGAGCCAGAGAGATAGGACTGAGAAAAGTCATCGGAGCGAACAGATCATCGATAAGAAGACAGATCTATTCTGAGCTGGCCGTCATTGTGACAATCGCATTTATTCTGGCGGTCATTATGGTTTTTCTCTTCCTTCCAAAATTAAATGCTCTTTCGGGTAAAGCACTCACCTTATCCCTTACGGAGAATTTCGGATTAATGCTTGGTATGTTGGGCATCGCATTCGTTACATTGATGGTTTCAGGAACTTATCCTGCTTTCTATTTGTCTTCTTTTTCTCCTGTGAAAATCATGAAGTCGGCGGCTTCGACCGGATCAGGCCATTCTTCATTGAGAAAATTTCTGGTAATCGCTCAGTTTGCGGTTTCGATCATCTTGATCATTTCGACCATCGTTATCACGCAACAGATGATCTATATAAAAAATAAAGAGCTCGGTTTCGATAAGGACCATTTGGCCTACGTCGAGCTCTTGGGTGATTTGAAAACGAGATTCGACACAGTCAAGAATGAACTGTTGAGAAATCCCAGTATCAACTCGGTAACGGTCGCACAGAGTCTTCCGAATAATGCATCGAGTTTCGCAGGCGGTCTCGAATGGGAAGGGAAACCTGCCGATTTGAGGGGCGGAATGAATTTTATCAGTGTGGAGAAAGATTATTTCGACACTGTCGGGATCGAATTTATCGAAGGTGAGACTTTTAAAACGATTCCGGACAACAGGCTGCTCAGGGAATTCATCATCAACGAAAAAGCCGTTGAATTGATGAAGATAGAAAATCCTGTAGGGAAATCCTTCAAAATGTGGGATAGAGATCCGGGCAGGATCATCGGGATCGTGAAGAATGTTCACAATGCACCTTTGCATCTAGAAATTCGGCCTGTATTGTATGTGCAGTTCCCCTATTTCTTTGACTATTTGATCATCAATATGAAGAATGAAAATATCTCTGATACCATAGGGTTCATTCAGGATGTCACCAGAAAGATCAACCCCAATTACCCCTTCGAATTTCATTTTCTGAATGAGATTATCGAACAATACTACCAGACAGAGAGACAGATCAACAGGATCATCACCTATTTCACGATGCTGGCTGTATTTATTTCCTGTCTCGGTCTTTTTGGATTGTCCTTGTTTATGGCGGAACAGCGTGTCAAAGAAATCGGCGTCAGAAAAACACTCGGGGCGACTGTTTCCAGTATCGTCGGGCTGATGTCGAAGGATTTTCTTCTTCTGGTTGCGGTTGCGAATCTTATCTCATGGCCGGCTTCCTATTTTATCATGAACAAATGGCTTCAGAATTTTACCTACAGGATAGATATGGGAGTGTGGATATTCGCACTGGCTGCCGGTATGGCGCTGCTCATCGCCCTTGTCACGATCAGTTTCCAAACCATCAAAGCCGCCACCGCCAATCCGGCCGATTCGCTGCGGTATGAATAATTAGAGAAGGTTCTCATCTTCAGGTTCCCAGAGATAGCGCTCCAGATCGATCCGATCCCTTTCATCAAAAACGACCCCTTCTCTTTTGAGCATCTCCTTTTGCATTTCATATCCTGTCCCTGGCTTCAAGGAAATTGTGCCCTTACGGTTCACCACGCGGTGCCAGGGCAGACCTTCCTTTTTCGAACAGGAGTGGAGAATCCAGACCACGCGCTGGACAGAAGGATAGAGACCGGTCAGGAAGGCTATCTGACCGTAGGTGGCCACTTTGCCTCTCGGAATGGATTTGATCATGCTGATAACCTTGGAGGTAAAATCTCTGTCCAGCTTTTTTTTCATCTTTTCATCTTTATAGTAGTCAAATAAGAAAGAATTTCAATGCTATCGAAAGGAATTCTCCAGTAGGATTTCTGCTGATTCCGAGTGCTCTCAGCTTGGGTCTGGCGTCCCTCGCGGTGAGTTATCATACCTTTAAAGCCGCCACTATCAATCCGGTCGATTCGCTGCTGGAGGAATGAAATATTTACGGCTGTGTCACTTATTGTGTCAACTGCTGGTGCATTTCATTAGAATCCCCCCCTGGGGACCTTAAGTCCCCTTGGTGAATCGCAACAATGCTTGGTGCCGTCTTATCGCTCAGGGCTCCAGGTTCATTTTACGCAAGAGCGCATGGAAGCGCGGGTCGGCACGCAGCGGGTCGAGGAACGGGTAAGTCTTTATGGGGATTATGAATGCGTCACCCTCGTCGATCGACCTCTCCATGTAGACAAAAGCATCGTCGATTTCTCCAAGGCCGAGGTGGATCCAAGCAAAGCTTGTCGGCGACACATACGCTTGGCTTGCGGTCGCCTGAAGCCGTTGGAGCAGCGAGCGGGCCTCGGCCGTGTTTCCGCTCCGCGCCATGTCCAATCCGAGCAAGCCCTGCATTTGCGTTACGCCGCCGGACAACTCGATGGCCCGGCGATGTGCGGCGATCGCTTCCTGCAGCATCCCGCTTTCTCGGCAGATATTCCCGATTGTCATTTGGGCGGTGTAGGATTCCGGATCGAGTCTCTCCGTAAAACGCGCTTCCCGCATGGCTTGGTCGTAATCGCGTGCCAGCCACAGAAAAATGGAAAACCAGCAGTGCAGAGAAAAGGAGAGGGGGTCTAATTCCAACCCACGCTCGAGCTGGGCAATGCCCTCTTTAAGCCGCCCGTGGGGCAGCAGCCCGCTGACCGCATACCGCATCCTGACCAGGGGAGATGACGGATCCAGGTCCATGGCGAGCGTCATTTCGCGCCGGACTTCCGGCCAGTTGTAAACATGCTTCTGGCGAACGCGGTACTGCCCGAGCAGGCTGTGAGTTTCGGCCAGCGTGGGATCGATCTCAATAGCTCTGAGTGCGGCCCAAAGCCCTACGGAGTAGGCTTGCCTTGGCGGGAGGTGCCCGAAAAAACCCGTCCACCAGTAAAGCTCGCCGAGAGCGTCATAAGCAAGGGCGAACCGCGGGTCGCGGGCAATGGCTTCTTCAAAACACTGTTTGGCTTTGTCCAGCCCCTCGAGAGTCTCCTTATACATATGGTGGCGGCCTTGACGATACAGAAGGTAGGCCTGCAGATCTTCGGTGGGTTTCTTTCTGATGCGTCCTCCGCTGAGAAGCCCGGATACGGAAGGAATGTGTGTGGCGATGTCTTCGGCGATGCGGGTCTGGAGACTGAACAGCTCGACCATTTCGACATCGTACTTCCTGGCAAAGACGTGGGTTTGATCTGTTGTCTGGATCAACTGCGCGTTTATCGCCACCCGATTGCCGCTGCGACGGACGCCGCCTTCCACAGCGTAATCCACCCCGAGCTCACGACCGATATGGGCCACGTCTTTTTCGCTGTGCTTGTAATGCATGGCCGTCGTGCGGGCGATCACAGCCAGATGCTCAGGCGCGACTTGGCAAAGAGCGGTGATGAGCTCGTCCGTCATGGCATCGCTAAAGTACTCCTCAGCCGGTTTACCGCCCACATTCGAGAACGGAAGCACGACGAGTCTGATCCGCCGTTGCGGGAGGATCTCGGATGCGGCGCATTCGGAAGCAGTGGCCAGAAACCGGTAACCCCGCTTGGGCAGGGTTTCAATGTACCGGGGGTGCTCGGCCGAATCACCCAGCGCCTCCCGGAGCCTGGCAATGATCGTGTTGAGATTGATCTCAAAATCAACGAAGACGTCTCCGGGCCAGAGCCGCCTTTGCAGCTGTTCCCTGGTGACGACTTCCCCAGTATGTTCCAGCAGCATGGACAGCACCTGGAACAATTGTTCCCGCAGCCTGAACTTAACCCCTCGCTTGAAAAGGCAGCCCGCTTGCAAATCGACTTCGAATTCACCAAAGTGGATAATCTTTTTCGGAGAACCTATATCCCTCATCTGATCGACCCCGTTCCTTGATTTGCCCCGGGCAAACACGTCGTTGACAGCTCTCTCAATCAAGGTGCATGCTTCACTTCTGCTGCTCATATGGTAAGAAAAAAACAATAAAAAATCAATACGCTGGCTATGGTTATGTTGTAGTCAGTCATTGTACTGTTAAATCGATATGCGGCCATCATACGGAATCGAGCGGGAGCGCCCTCCCCCTCTCAGGAGGCGGGTTTAAAGGCTGAGAAACGTACGACGATGCTCATTCTTTCAAACAAATAAAGGAGGATATCATGTTTGTTAGCAGACGGAAAATGGTTATGAGGGCACTGATGGCCCAAAGCTTAGCGGTGACCCTTGTTATTTTCGGCTTTTTCGTGATGGCGGCTGCTCCGGTGGCCGCTCAGCCAGTTCAGATCACCCTGCTGCACATTAGCGACACTCACTCCCACGTCGCCGCTTGGGGTCCTAAAGATGCGAACCTTGACGGGACGCTGGGCGGGCTGCCCAAAGCGGCTTATATCGTGGCAGCGGAGAGGGCTTCCGATCCGAACGTACTCTTCGTTCACGCCGGAGATGTCATGGACGGCGATTTCTTCTTCAACGAGTACCTCGGGGTGGACGAACTCCAATTGTTGAAATCGATCGGGCTCGATGCTCTCATCCTTGGCAACCATGAGTTCCGGTTCGGGCCGAATTTCCTGGCCACCGTCCTTCAGAACGCCTGGCCGGGCGGAGGCGTGCCCATCCTCGGCACGAACCTCCTGATTCCCACGGGCAACCCGCTTGCCCCCTGGGTCAGCTCCATCCTGATCAAGGACATCAATGGCGTGAAAGTGGGATTCTTCGGCCTGACGACGCCGACCGGCGCGCTGGCAAATCCGGATCCGGTCGTCATCCTGCCGGATATCATCACAATCGCGCAGGAGGCAGTCAACGAGCTTCGTGATGGGGGTGCGCAGGTCGTGGTCTGTGTGGAACATATCGGAATGAGTGCCGCGCGCGAGCTCGCCGGGATCGTGTCAGGCATAGACGTCATTATCAACGCTCACGACCACGCAGTGCTTGCGCAGCCGGAACCGATCGCCCGTCCGGGGGGCGGTACCACGCTTATTGTCTCGGCCGGCGAACACTATCGCTGGGTCGGGCGCCTGCGCTTATCGGTGGAGGGCGACCAGGTGAGTCTGGTTGACTACTCGCTCCTAAGCGCTGATGCGGACACGCCTTCGTTGCCCGCAGTGCAGGAGGCCGTCGAGTTGCTAAAGGCGGGGATCGTTGCGCGGTACGGCGACGTGTACCATCAGCCGCTCGCCTGGGCGGACCAGGACATCACCAACAACTGGGATCCCCGCAAAGCCAAACGCGACACGCCGCTCGGCAATCTGCTTACCGATGCGTACCGTGCCTGGACCGGCACCGATATCGCCCTTGAACCCTTCGCCTACATGGGCGATGCGCTGCCTGAGGGCACGATAGTCGGGGCCGATGTTTTCCGCGCGATGAGCTACGGCGACCTTGCAGTCGTCTCCGGAAAGCAGATCGCAAGGCCATGGCGGCTGGTCACGTTCCGTGCGACCGGAGCCGCACTAATAGGCGTGCTCGAGATCACCCTTTACTTCGGCGGCGACTATTTTCCCCAGGTCTCGGGTCTGCGCTTTGACTATGACTCTAGCGCTCCATTTGGACAGAAGATCCTGCTCGACACCGTGCACGTGGGCGGGCACAAGCTCCTGGCAGACCAGCTCTACAGCGTGACTGTCACGGAGGGGGTCTACACAGCCCTGAAATATGCGCTTGGCCTGAAAATGCAGGACATCCAGAAGCTTCCCGATCTGGCGTTCGACGCCGCGTGCAGGTTTGTCTATCTGCGCGGCGTACTCGGCCCTGCCGCATCGGGTCGCATCCGCGATGTCGCGGCAATTCCCAAGAACACGAAGGCCGAAGGCGAAGCATACCCAATGGGCAGAAAACACCGATAGAAAGTCTAAACATTGTCTCGTTCTGGAATCACGGCATAGACTCGAGGCAAGCGGATCGCTGCGTTAAGCCATTAGCTGCACTATTTTTTTATCTTAAGAAAAAGGACTTCATCAGGTTCCCAGAGATAGCGCTCCAGATCGATCCGGTCCCTCGCATCAAAAACGATCCCTTCCCTTTTGAGCATCTCCCTCTGCTTTTCATATCCTGCCCTAGGCTTTAAGGAAATTGTGCCCTTACGGTTTACCACGCGGTGCCAGGGCAGGCTTTCCTTTTTCGAACAGGAGTGGAGAACCCAGACCACTCGGCGGACAGAAGGATAGAGACCGGTCAGGAAGGCGATCTGACCGTAGGTGGCCACTTTTCCCCTTGGAATGGATTTGATCAGTCTGATAACCTTGGAGGTAAAATCTCCGTCCAGCCTTTTTTTCATCTTCCAACCTTTATAGTAATCAAACAGGAAAGAATTTCAACGCTATCGAATGTAAACGTGTTGGTTTTTTCGCTTGAAAATCCTTGACAAACCTAATTCAAGTTTTTTAAAATTATCTAGATAAAATATAGAATCTATAAGCTTAGTAGCTTAAGCTTAAATTAAAAGGAGTTTCTAAGGATAAAATATCATGAGAAATTTTACACAAAAACATTCATTATTGATCAGGATTTTCCTGGTCATGGCAATGGGATTGACCGTTTTGACAGCTAGTGCAGAAGAGTCCTTCGCACCGAAGGTCGATCTTCCAAAGAATCTGGACAACCGTGACATGTGGGTCAATCTGATCAAGCAGTGGGTTGTTCCCAGTAAAGAAGAAGTGGGCATTCCTGCTTATCCGGGCTCAGTCATCGTCGCTTTGAAAGAGAAGAAAGGCTGGATGGAAGTCAACGGGGAAAAAATGGATACTTTGCCGGCTATAACTCTGGCTACCAAGGATGAACCGGCAAAAGTTGCGGCCTTCTACAAGGAAAAGCTTGCTGACTGGAAGCATAAAAACCAGATGGACATGTTCGATATATTCTGGACCGGAAAAGATGAATTCAACAATATGGACATAACAGAAAGCGCAACCACTCCCAATGTGGTCATCATGGGAGCTTTTTCTGCCCAGACCGATTTTCTGCCTGGTGCCAAAACAGCCATAACCATAGTCTACAAACCCGTGAAATGATCATCTGATCGTCGTTCCGCCCGGAGAATCGATGCGGTCCGAGCTGGCTTTCGATGCCACAGAAGATCCCACTTTCTTGCGCTTCCGGAGTTGTCGCAGCGAAGGGCAGTTGAAATTTTGATCGCAGCGCACTAGATTTTTTTTTATCGCTAACTACCATAGAGGAGGACCTATGTCTGGTTCTAAAATGTTGGTGTTTCTGATCAGTTGTTTATTGGCTGTTCTTTTGCCGAATGTGACTCTTTCTTTCGGAGACCAAAGCCAAAATGTTTATGTGTCGGTAGAAGAGTTCATCCGAGACCTCGATGGAAATTGGGAAAAGGCCTTCGATTATGTCAGAGATCAGGTCCGTTTCGACCCTTCTCCCTACTGCTTGAAATCTTCACAGGGAGTATTGTGGGGTTCGAGCGGAAATGCCAAGGAACAGGCCATTCTGCTGCTCGATGTTTTACAGACATTGGGAGAGGAAGCCCGACTGGTGTCGGGTCGACTCGACGATGAAAAATCCGCCCTATTGATAAACTCTCTTTTTCCCCAAGATCGAAGAAACGATTTTTCTTATGCCGAGGATGTCCCCCTCTCGAATCCCTCTGATGATGAGATCCTTCTTTCCAATGTCCGGAATCATTTTTGGGTTCAGATCAATAAGGATAATCGATGGATGGATCTTGACCCGACCTTTTCTGCGTCTGAATCTGGAGAGGTGTTTGCCAGGCAAGAAAAGACCTATCCAAGTTTAACTGGAACTGAAGATTTTTTTCCTAAAGTGACGATCTCTCTGAGCGTTCAAAAAGAGGGGACCAGAGAATATGTTTTGATGATGGAAGAGAAACTCCAAACCCTGTCTAATCAACCGATAACCCTGTCGATCTCCACCAGCTTTCAGGAATCCGAAAAGGAAGGATCGTCTGGAGGATCTCCGGGTGGCGTATTCGGTGGCCTGAGCCGAAGTGCCTCGGGGAAGAAAAAAGCGAAAGGACTGGAGGCGGTTTATCTGGCCGAATTGAAAATGGGCGAGGGAAGAAAAGTCAGCGGCGAGTTCAGGGAAGAAGTCCCGAACCCATCGCAAAAAACACCGGCTGAAAATCCCATAAAAAGAATTTGGCTCAACTTCCGGTTAACGGGGGAGGGAAAGGTTTTGCTCGAGAGGGAACGTATTCTCTTCGAAAAAACCTTGAAAGCTGACGAGCTGCCTCTTTTCCAGAGGCATTCCATTCTCGTGACAGCCAACGCCATTCCCCTGAAAGCTTGGGAGGACAAGCTCCAGAAAGTATCCGATGCCCGGTTGCTCGAAGAGATCAGAACGGGTGTCGAGGAAGTCAAATCAGGCGTAAAATCCAAAAAGGACAGGAAGATACTGTTGAGCGAAAGCCGTTCTCTCGAGGAAAAAATCGGGCCGGAATTGGGACATTTGATCAACATGATCTTCGCCTATTCCTCGGATTCTCTTACAGAAAATGCTGGAGAATTCCTTTCCGTGTACAGTTATTTCGACCTGCCTCGTATCAATATTTATTCGATCGAGGGGAATGGAAAAACCGTTGCGACAAGTATGGATCTCAGGCACGACAGCGTCTCGGCCTTGCCGTACCCCGGACAGGCCGTCGCGATGGGGGAGACCTTCTTGTACGGAAGGGGTGTGTTCGAGTCTGTCCTAGAGGGTAAAGTCCTCGAGCTTTTCTCGGGAAAAAAAGCTTTGACCACCGCGTTTATCATGCAGGAGGCGGCAAAACGCAAAGTTCCCATCCGCTTTATTTCCGAGCTGGAAAAGCATGAGTTGGAAAAATTGGCAATGCCTGACCATGTGCGAAACAGAGCCTTGCAGGCCATTGCATCGGGTTCCATATTGATCGTACCCGAAAGAAGTGTCCGGTTCGAGGGAAAAAACCGCTGGGGATGGTGGCAGGTCGACCCGCTGACTCGGGAGACAATCGGCGTTCTCGATACAGGGCTTCACCAGGCCATGCTTCAAAGGACCGTTCTCGATACCGAAGGGATGCTGAACTCGAAAATGGGTTTTGCCATCGGAGCCATAACTGGCGCTGTAGATACACAGTGGATGCTTGCAGGCATGGTCTTGAAATATGGAGAGTTGAATAAAAAGGCTCTTCAGGAGATCAAGTCCTATATGAAACAAATAAAAGCCTACATGTGCCCGGAGTTCGAAAAGTCCGCATCGGTGACTATCGCTTCCGTCACAGTCGTCGATATAGAAGACTGTTACAAAAAAGAATTTTCCTGGGGATACGAGGGAGGAGTCAAGATCGA
>Ga0209427_10000976_pt1 | contig 32207 bp, 28 predicted proteins | sample DeeMarSWOR136_30_FD_187465 | JGI IMG/M metagenome (GOLD analysis project Ga0209427, IMG submission 187465) | Marine sediment microbial communities from White Oak River estuary, North Carolina - WOR-1-36_30 (SPAdes) (version 2) | ecosystem: Environmental > Aquatic > Marine > Intertidal zone >...
CTCGGCACTGAAAACCTTTTCGATCATGCCGGCAGAGCGGACGAAAGTGGTGGATGCCCCAAAATACTTGCCGGCAACCCAGACGGAAAAGATCATGATTACACCTGTCAGGGCTCCTGCTGCATAAGGACTCCATCTTTTGTCTGCCATTGTCTTCATGGCAAACCTCCTTCATTAGACAAGCATGGACCGCCATCCCGGTTCTTCCATCATAGGCTGGAAGAACATGATGTAGGGACCTCTAATCAGATGGGTCATCACCCCATCATCATGGATTTTTCTGATTCTGGTGTTCACCAGGACCTTTCCAAAGCCGAGCTGCGCCATCTCAGCCGCATCCCACTCGCTGTGGATCAGATATTCCGGTGGACTGGGCACGGCTTCGGGGGTTTGGAACAGCGGTTTCGGGTTTTTGGGTGGATTGGCGCCGAGGGTCTGCAAAGATTCGGCCATGGATGTGGGATCCATCATGAAACTTCCTAAGGCACAAACGCCGATCTGCTTGAGAATCATATAGCCTAGGAAGCCCGTCGAGTCAGAAAGGGCTTCCATGGTGGCGATAGCGCCTTCCTCAAAGGCTTTCTCTTTGCCAGGCATGACCGTGTGCTCCGCCATGGCTACGCAGCGCTGGGGTGTGGCGAAACGGATCAATTCCTTTTTCTGCTGAATGTCCCCGGCGAGGTCCGTGATCTGTCCCATGGATCTGATCGGCGGCATCTTGGCTTTCACAACCCGATAGACGGGCTCCCATGGGCCCTCGATGACCATGGAAAGACAGCTTCCACAGAGCTCAAAAACACGATCAAATTGCTGCATGTGGAATTGGTCGTGATCCTCCCAGCGCCTCCACATGGTGTACTGGTAGTTTCGAATTGGATTGAGCTCTTTTTCCATGTGGACCTTTCCGCCGCCAAATCGACCGGCAAGAGGCAGGATGCCGGTCTGAATGTTGGCCTGGAAACCCACAAAGCCCGGATGTGTCGCTGTGGTGATACAAACTCTTGGTCCCACTTTGTGCATTAATCGAAAGCTCTCTTCATTGTTGGCCACCTTTGACATGTTCAGGGCGCAATAGATCGGGCTTTCGGGTTCTTCTGCGGTCTGCTGGGCTCGGGCAAAAGGTAAGGCGCCAGCAAAACCAGCCGTTCCAGCAGCCAGAGCAGCCGTTTTCAAAAAATTCCTGCGATTCATGACGGTTCGATTTTCTGACATCACATACCTCCTTTTCATCGAAATGGTCGTCTCACTTTTTTATCTATCAAGTCTTTTCTCTTTCTTTCTCGGTCTCCGGCGCCTCTTCTTTTTCCAATTCCCCTTCTTTTTCCGATTCCTTATCTTTCTCGAGTTCCCCCTCTTTCTCCGGTTCCGTCTCTTTGTTCGTTTCTCTCTCCTTTTCCAATTCCTTTTCTTTCTCGAATTCTCTTTGTTTTTCCGATTCCCTCTCCCTTTCCAGTTCCTTTTCCTTGGCCGTCAGGTTTTCATTGAGTTCCTTTTTCTCCTTTTCGAGGCGTCTGACCGTTTTCCGGAGGTTGAGCCTGTCGAGAATGCCCACAATCATGCCGATAAAGATACCGAGGAGAATGGCGATATAGACGAGACCGTAGAGAGGTAATTCAAGATACTGAATGCTGAAATAGTAGTTAAGATAGACTGGTTGGCTGTTCTTGACGCCGAAGGTGATAAAGAACAAAAGAACAATGATCAGAATGATCCATTTAACGTATGCCATCTTTCGCCTCCTTTTATGAAATCACTGCGCGATTTCATGTAACGTCCCGCTTCGCAGGACTTTCAAAACACCGGAGCCGGAATAGCCTGTCCTGAGCACGGGGATGAATGCCTTATTTCTGGGGGGTCGGGGCATAAATTCCCCCAAAGTGCATTTGGGTTTCCTTATTGGTGCCCCGCCTTTTAGACGGGGGGTTCACGTTGGCTGATCCATTCTGCTTCCTTCGCCCCATTTAGAAGAAGATCCCCTTAAAATCAAGGCGGAAAAGAGGGCATCTGACCCTCCTCCGTCAAAAACAAGGAAAGCTCGCTGTTTCTGTGCCCTCTTTATACCGATCGTAAAAAACGCATCAATCGGCTATTGCTCGGCCGGCGTTTTTTTCCGGGACCACTTTTTGAGGTAATCGGCAGCCACATCCCGGCCGCCCAATCCGAAAGCAAGGGCGAGAGCCAGAGCAGCTGCCCCGAACACGATTCCGAATGCCGCAGCCACAATCTCCTCACCGATGCCCAACTGGATGAGCGCGATGGCACCTGAAAAGAAAATAATGGCATAAAAAGTGACTTTGCCCAGCGCCTCCGCTGTGGCGAGTCCTGCATTGGAAGCTGCGGTGCGTACAACAGCGGATAGAAGGTTAGCGAAGAGAATACCGAGGATCAGCACAATAATAGCGGCCACCACATTGGGTATGTAGAGGAAGATGTCATTGAGAATGTCAGAGACGATGGGCAAACCCAGTGCGTCCAAAGAGGCGATAATGACAAGGATCATGATGAACCAGTAAATCAGGGCCCCCAAGATTTCCGATGATGTTTTTCGGATATCTCCCTTTTTCAGGAAATTTTCGATCCCCGCTTTTTCAGTTGCGGTGTCGAGCCGTATCAGTTTGAGAAGCTTCACCACACCGAGTCTCAGCAATTTGGCCACGATGAGTCCCGCTGCAAAAATGATGATGGCTCCGATCAGCATGGGAAGAAAAGCCATGATCTTGGCGGTAAAGGTATTCCAAGCACCTGTCACGATTGTGGTGAGTTCCATTTTTCCCCCTTTCTCTTCAGTTAACAAAGGAAATGACCTTAATACATTTTCGAATGGACCTAGCCAGAGCTCTACCTATCTTGCCAATCTTTTGCGGCACCAACTCACAATTGAGCGTTTTCGCTCAATGGGGTTACTACAGGCGTTCAGGCTCTCTGCGCTTTTCAGTTTTGCCGGTCACCTTGCAGACAATGTATCCAATGACGAAGCCCAAGATCAGTACCAAAGGGATTAGAATAATTTGGGACATGGATATTTTCCAGAAATATAATCGCAGGGTCACAACTTGGGTGTTTTGTACAAGGAAGATGATGAACAAAACGGCCAATACCGCAGCACAGATAAACTTCGGGTTTTTCACAGGACCTCCTTTCTATGTTCGGGGTTTCTATACAGATACTTGATTCTGTATAAAAAAATGGTCCGCTGTCTTATCCAGTATCCAGCATCCAGTATCTAGAATCCAACGTCCAGAATTCAACATCCAATAGCCAGCATGGAGCATCCAGCATCTTACCTCAGTCCTCCAGCTCTACCTTGAGGGACAGGAATTTCAGCATATCTTTAAGCGCGATGATGCCCACCAAACGGCCATGTTCAACAACCATGAGACGGCTCAGTCCGTTCTGGTTCATCTTGGACATGGCCTTAACCGCATCCTCCTCCGGACCAATCGTGTTTTCCGCCGAACAGCTCACAGCCACCTCACCAACCGTTTTGTGGGCCCACTCTTCCCGGGGGATTTGCTTCACCTCTTTGGTGGTGATACAACCGAATAATCTCCCGGAATCCACCACAGGAAACATCTTGTAGTGATACTGGTAGATATAGTCCTCCACTACTTTTTCCACGGAAGCAGATGGTGGGACTGTCACGGGATTGGTTTCCATGAACCGTCGGACCGGCTCACCCTCCAGCGCCCTGCGCGTTAGAAGTTGCTGATAGGATGCTCTGGCTGCGCTTTGAAGGAACATGCCGATTAAAAACCACCACATGCCGCCAATGAAGTCACCTGCAAAAACAACACGGTAGAACCCAAGGACAATGAGAAGAATGCCGAAGAAGGTCCCGATAGCAGATGAGACGCGTGTAGCCCAGCGAATATTCTTCTTTACGCCCCAGAGGATAGAGCGAAGCACGCGCCCGCCATCTAACGGGAAGGCCGGGATGAGGTTAAAAGCAGCGAGCAGAAAATTGATCCAGGAAATATAGCTCAGAACGCCGTTTACAGCATCCGGGAAACCGACGAGCTTTCCAAAACCGTGAAGACCATAGAAGGCGAGACCGGCGATGACGCTGGACACAGGTCCCACGATAGCCATAAAAAACTCACCCTTTGCGCTCGTCGGCTCTTCGCTCATTTCCGCAACACCCCCGAAAATAAAGAGGGTGATTCCTTTCATGGGCATCCCATATCTCCGGGCAACCAGCGAGTGGGACAATTCATGGAAGATGATAGAAAGGAACAGTCCCAAGGCGCCCGTGATGCCCATGATCCAATAAGCCCGTGCAGAAAGATCTTTAAAGTAAATCGGGAAAAGCCCTTTGGACAGAGACCAGACGATCAGGACGGCAATGATGATCCAACTCAGGTCAATCCTGACTTCAAATCCAAGAAGCTTAAACAGACTGATTCGTTTTCCAAACATGAATTTCCCCCCTCTATGACCCCAATTTAGCGACAAGACTCAATTAGGGCGTCCGTCGTTGGTTGTCCCTTCTGGCGTTATCTCTTGATCACCAGTACCGGCTTCGGGCACTTCCTGATGACCTTTTCTGAGACGGAGCCGAGGAACATTTCTTCAAGGTTGCTCATTCCATGAGAGCCGATGACCATGACCGAGACATCCTCCTCTTTTTCGACCCTTAATATCTCTCTAACCGGAATGCCTGTCTCGATTCTACTCTTTACTGCCAGGCCGGCTTCCTTCAGTTCCTTTTCTATGGACATCAGCAGTTTTGTCGCTTCGTTTTTTCTGTTTTTCTTCAACTCCTGAATTTTGCTATCCTCCATGAACCGGTGAAGGGCTTCAGTCCCACGCTGATCCATGACGTGTAAAAGCACGACCTCTTTGGCCCCGCTTTCCTTGAGTTGTTTGATGTAGTCCAGAGCCTTTTTGGATACATCCGAGAAATCCGTGGGATACAAAATCTTTTCAAACATTTTCAATCTCCTTACAAAGGGTGCTAAGTTCTCTGCCAAACGGTCTCCATGGAATCAACTCCATAAATATCACCTCCTTGATCGGCCTTTTCTAATCCTTCCCCAGGCAAAATGAATTAATCAAGAAGCGTGCCATTTTGTTAATGTTCTGATTTTCCATTGCTTTCGTGATGTCAAGCATGGAAATCGGAATCACACCTTCAGGAGTTTCCTCAGTGAGAGCTGACCTATGGCACGGCATTTCGATGCCGAATCGGTAATGTCCTGAAATGAATAACAGAATCGAGAACAAGAACCGCCAATTCAAGTTCCTGCCCAATAGGAATTCAAAGTTCTTATTCACCTAGAGGATATGATCGCCGCACTCAATTATCCTGTTTCCAGGTCTATGTATAAAGTCCTTGAAGTTCTCGCCGATCGCATCTGAAGATAGCTTTTGTTTGCTGTCAGAATTGAAAAGGGAAAAAGGTGATATGGATTGGATAATTTACTTTTCTACTGATAATAAAAGGGGGCGCATTTGTCAAGGAAGCCGAGGCACCTGAGTCTGCTACCGGCTGGAGTTCCCCTGAGGGTGTCGAGGTGAGGCTATCCTTCCTCCTCTACATGCGGCCCGCGAAGCTTGACCGATGGTCCTTCTTTGGGCCGTACTTTCATGTTCAACATTTCCACGAATACAGAGAAGGCCATGGCAAAGTAGATGTAGCCCTTAGGGATGTGCAGGTCCAGCCCCTCGCCGATGAGGGCCACCCCTATGAGAAGGAGGAAGCTCAGAGCCAGGATTTTGATGGTGGGGCGGCCTGTCGATTCACGGCGACTCACATTTGGCACCGGTGTCGCTTTCAGGGCTCATCAACAGGGGGCAAACGTTTGCAAGCTTTACAGGGGTGCCGAGAATGATGAGCAGGTCCTCGGCATGAAGCACCGTATTTGCGTCAGGGTTTGAAAGGATTTTGGCATTGCGCCGAATGGCCAGTAAGGTCACGCCGTATTTTTTCCTGAGCTCTATTTGGCCCAGGGATTTCCCGACAAAATCCGACCCTTCTTCCAGCCGAAGGGTGCTGATATCCACATCAGGAAGATGGAGTTTCATATCCGCGAACGATGTGGATGCCTCCGAGAGGGTTCGAAACATCTGGTACCCGTCTGCCCGAGCTTCAGTAATCAGTTTTTCTATCTCGTCCCTGGGAACGAGATACTTGGCCAGGACGCGGCTGAATATTTCTATGGCGGTTTCGAACTCTTCCGGTATGACTTCATTGGCTCCAAGCTCGTGGAGCCGTTTCATTTCCGTAATGAAACGCGTTCGAGCCACGATAAAGAGCCTGTGATTTTCTTTCCGGGCTGTGGCTGTGATCCGCCGACTGGCGATGGGGTCTGAAATCACGATGACCAGAACCCTCGCATCCTTCAGGTCAACCTGTTCAAGCACCGCAGTCTGGGAAGCATCCCCGTAATAGATTGGTTCCCCTTTTTCCCTTTCCGTCTTAACGGTTTGAGGGTTCATCTCCAAGATCACATAGGGAACACCCGCCAGTTTGGCTGCATGGGCGATATTCCTTCCATTGAAACCGAAGCCAACAATGATCAGGTGATCCCGCAGCTTGATTCTCTTTTTGATTTTGTGGGCAGTCAAGAAACCCGTTTTCAGCCCTGCCGGGAAGGGGAGTTTGAGGACGGTGTCGGCAATTGCAGGGGCTGCGGCAATGACAAATGGCGTGATGCCCATGGTAAGGACAGAGACGTCCAGGAAATACTGGTAGAATTGGCCTTGAAGCATCCCGTATTGAGCCCCGCTCATAAAAAGAATGAAGCTGAATTCACCGACCTGGCAGAGAGCCAGCCCTGCCAGGATTGCTGTGCGGAGGGGAAAGCGGAGGAGAAGCACAACCAAGCCCGCGATCAGGCTTTTCACGATCATCACAGCAAAGGCGATAGAGACTATTGTTCCGGGGTGGTCTATCAAGAACTTTACATCCAGAAACATGCCGATAGAGACAAAGAAAAGGCTCGTGAAAACGTCACGAAAGGGAATGATGTTGCCCAGGGTCTCATGGCTGAACTCCGTTTCGGAGACGATGAGTCCCGCCATGAATGCGCCGAGGGCCAACGAAAGGCCCAGGGCGGCGCTAAGAAAGGCGACAGCAAAACAGATGACCAGAGAGCTGAGCAGGAAGAGTTCGCGGCTGCGTGTCCGCGCAATCAGGAAAAGCAAATGGGGCACGATCCATTTGGCGCTGGCCAATACGAGACCGAGAAAGGCGATCCCTTTGGCCACGAGAAGCAGAACGGACTCTTGGGACTGGATCTGCGCGCTGGCAAGAAAGGGCGTTAAAAGCATCATCGGCACGACGGCAATGTCCTGGAAAATGAGAACCGCCAGCGTTATCTGGCCGTGAGGGCTTTCCACCTCTGCCTTTTCCTGGAGGAGCTTGAGAACGATAGCGGTACTGCTCAGGGAAGCGAGAAAGCCGAGGAAAACGGCCTGGCCGGTAGCGAGTCCGAATTGTTGGGCGATCAGAAAAGCAGCGGCTATGGTGAGGAGAACTTGAAGCGCTCCCCCCACAAAGACGGATCTTTTTATTCTGAGGAGATTTTCAAGAGAGAACTCGATGCCGATGGTAAAGAGTAGCAAAACAACGCCGATCTCCGCCAAAATCTCCACTTCTTTTTGGGCGCTGATAAGACCAAGGCCGTGGGGACCGACAAGAATGCCGGTCAGGAGAAAGCCGACGATTGTGGCTATTCGAGCTCTATGACAGATGAAGAGGACTGCGACAGCCAATCCGAAGATCAGCAGGATATCCTTCAAAAGGGGTATTTCCATAAATGACGCCTCTAAGCACTCTTGACCGAGATGAAAAGCGGACGTTGTTGGACTATCTCAATCAATTCAAAAATCATTTGCCATGAAAACTGAATGATAGTACAGAAGATTGTCAAATCACAGACAAAAAGCCCCGGGCGCTTGCTTCAGCACCAGGGGCTCAGTGACACCCGGGTCCCGACCTATTTCTATAGGTCTCTTTTTTTCACCACGTAATTGATGGTGACCCTGTCCTTGGAGCCTGGGGCTAATCTCAGGGAAGCCGGATTGAGGGCAAGCTTTGCTGTGACGGTGCCGGATTCCTTGATGCTGTCCACGAACACTTTTTCCGTGTAGATGGTCGAGATCTTGTCCAAGATGCGTTTGCTTCCGATGAGCTGAACGACTTGGGGGTCATAGGTTGCTTCCGAAATCAGAAGGTCTCCCGGCAAGTTCCCGGCCCAATCGATTTGTACAGGGACTTCTTTCTTTACCGGCACATCTAAAGTGACCTGCACGGCATCTGTTTGAATGTCCTTGAGGAACACGCCGGGCGGAAGCGACACGTTCTCGGGTGTGATGGTGAAGGTGTTGGCACCGACGGCGCCTTTGGCTAGATCCAGGCGTACCTTAAGCTGGTCAGGTTTAAGAGACCGCATAAGAGCGCCCGATCCGCTCAGCTCAAGACTGACCGCATTTGCCGAAGTACTCAGGATCTCCATTTCAGGAGGACGATTCATGTACTCGATGGGGATATCGAGTATCATGAGCGTGTCCATGCCTCTGCTGAAGCTGAACCAGACCCCGGCAATGAATATGAAAGAAACCACCGCCGCGACACCAAGCTCGAGCTTTTCCTTTTTTATTCGACCCCAGTGCTTGGTAGCAACGCCCACGTGGTTTTGCAGGATTTCCCTGAGTTTGTCCTTTTGTCTGACCACCCGAATATCAGTGCCTTTGGCCACAGACACCCTGCCTCTTTCTTCGGAGACGACGATCACCAGGGCGTCGGTGTTCTCAGCCAATCCTGCGGCAGCCCTGTGCCGGGTACCGTAGTCGGAAGGAAGGTCTTCCCTGTGGGACAGGGGGAGCACAACACCCACCTCTTTCACCTCATCGCCCTGGATGATGGCCGCGCCGTCATGGACCGGGTTGTCGTGCCAGAAAATACTCAAGATCATTTCGGTGGAAACCAAACCCTGCCAAGTTATACCACTGTGGACCGCCTCCGTAAGGTCTTCATTCCCTGGAAGAACGAGCAATGCGCCGACGCGCTTCTTGGCCAGTTCGAACACGCTGTCGGTAATGATTTCCAGGGGCGTTAGCGTTACACCGCGGGGAAATCCCCAGAAGATGGACTTCAGATTCTTGGCTTGGAGAACGGAACGGATCTCGTTTCTGAACACCACAATAATGATCAAAGCCGCCACCGCGGTGATCCCCTGGATGGCCCAACTGGTGACGATGAGTCCTATGGAGACGGATATTCTCTGAAAAAACCACAAGAGCGCAATGCCGATGAGAATCCGGAAAACATTGGTTCCTCTGAAGAGCACATAGAGCCGGAACAGGAGATACCCGCTTAAAGCGATATCAAAAACATCCTGCCACCGGATCGTTGAAAGAAACAGGAGGATTTTGTCCATGAGCCGTTAATCCGTAACACTGAACCTGAGAGTCTTGTGAAGCCGATCTTTCTGATCCACGATTTCAAGGCGCCACGGCCCCTTGTCCGCTTCTCTAAGCTGAATGCTGCTGAAGGTGGACCAACGAGGGGGTTTGAGCGTCAGTTTCACCTTTGTGATAAGCTCGTCGTTTCGATACCAGTTGTGATAAACCACCGTTTTTTCGGGCACAGGGTCAAAGGCAGTAAAACAGAGGATTTTTCCAATGGTGGTGGGAAATACGATTCCCGGGTTTTGGGGGATGTACTCCTCGATACCCTCACACATGGCGGCCCGAACCAGGGTTAAATCTTTTTGTTCCGGCGGCGCAGATGGTGGTTTTGTCTCCTCGGGGTATCCCTGCGAGGAGAGTGAGCAAAAGGCCAATACTATAAGAATAAATAATTTGAGCTTGTGTGTCATCGCCTTTTTCCTCGTCTCAGTTTCGCATGGAAACAGATGAAAACGAATCAACGCCGGTCCAGGCGCTCACTTGTCCATTCGCCCTTTGACGTGCATCGATGCAGCACCTGTTGGGCTCATGCTCATCCCGGCAGTGAGAATAAACCGCAGTGCCTTTTCTATTGGCATGCTGATCTTTTGCACGGAGGGAGCACGGGGGACAATGACCGTGTAACCGCCGAGTTGATAACCTATTTTAAACGTTTTTGGAGGGAGACGCCAGTTTATATTTGATATAATAATGACTTGCCATGGAATGGGGAGTATAGTAAACCCGTGTTTTCTGGACAGCATCCAAGTCTGAAAAGGGAAAGAATAATCTTTTTGGGGAGGGAGCGGTGAAGTCGATCCTCATTGTGTCAAGAGAACCAGAAACAGTTCGGGTCATCCGATCTTGCTATCGATCGGGGCATAAGATAGAAACGGCAGCCGGTCTGAAGTCCGCCTTGGATACACTCCATCAACAGAGATATGACTACCTTTTCATCGACATCCAGACGCTTCGGGAAGGGACGGCGGAAAATGGGTACAAAGCCGCTTTGCAGGCATTCTGGGAAGTTTTTCCCACGATCGAAGTCATTGCTATGGCTCCTCAGGAAATGATTCGAGAAGCGGTGATGGCTGTGAAAGCCGGGGCGAGCAACTATCTCACCTACCCTCTCAATCCGGACGAGGTCAAGTATGTGACGGAGAGCATCGAAGAGTCGATTCTCATGCAATCGGAGCTGAGATACTTGAGAGACCACTTCTGGCGGGCTGATTCTTTAGAAATCGTGCAGACCAAGAGCCTGGCCATGAAGAGTGTTTTCGACAAGATTCGGTCCGTGGCTCCTACAAAGAGCACCGTCCTTCTCGTCGGGGAGACGGGGACAGGTAAGGGCGTGCTGGCGAACCTGCTTCACAGACACAGCAACCGACGGGATTCCCAGTTTATCAGCGTACACTGCGGGGCAATCCCTGACACGCTTTTGGAGAGTGAACTCTTCGGCCATGAAAAGGGCGCCTTTACAGGAGCCGTGCGAAGAAAGCTGGGCAAGTTCGAGATAGCCAAGGGGGGAACCATTTTCCTGGATGAGATCGGGACGATAACCCCCTCCGCCCAGATCAAACTCCTTCAGGTATTGCAGGACGGAACGTTTCAGCGGGTCGGCGGGGAGGACACTCTTGAGGCGAATGTGCGGGTCATTGCGGCAACGAACATGGACCTCAAGAGGATGGTCGAGGACGGACTTTTCAGAAAAGATCTCTATTATCGGCTTAACGTATTCCCCATTGAAGTTTCTCCCCTGAGGGACCGCATAGAAGATATTCCCCACCTTGTTGACGTGTTCTTGGAGAAGATGATCAAGTTCAACTCCAAAGAAATTCGTCACGTTCACCCAGAGGTGCTCAAGGCCTTTGAGCGCTACCCTTGGCCGGGCAACATTCGTGAACTGGAAAATCTCATAGAGCGGGCTTACATTCTGGAAACCTCTTCTGTGCTCAACCCGGGGAGTTTCCCTGGGGAACTCTTCGAATCCGAGGCCCTCTGTGCCAGCATCAAGACGGATGCGGCCTTGACTCTGGCGGAAGCAAGAAGAAGGGGCATAGAGGTTGCCGAAAAGGGTTATCTGGAAGAGCAACTCTCAAAGAATAAAGGGAAAATACAAACGGTGGCGGTGGCCGCCGGCATCACCACACGCCAGCTCCACAAGCTGATGAAGAAGTACAACCTGCGTAAGGAGGCTTTTAAATAAAGCGCCCCGCCCTTCCGGGGCAGCTTTCCGGGATGTCTTGGCAAAAGCTGAGAAAAGCCTGGTGGGCTTTTCAAGGAAGGCTGCGTAATAGGCGTTTTCTTACCCTGGCCCCCTAATCCTCCTCCGAGAGGTTTTTAAAAAGCATCTCTCTCGGAACTTGAGATTCCTATCCCTCCAATTTAGGAATTTTCATTTCCTGTTTATTCTTTCCAAATAAATTCAAGAGATTAGGTCAGCCCAATCAGATCTCGGCAATTCGACATGCCCAGCTCAAGCTCGAATCGGAACCGATGCTTCTGAGGACTTGAAGGGCAGAACAGCAGAAAACTACAAAATTCAATAAGTTACAAATTTGGCATGCCCCTTGCCTCATTTTGGAAGCATGAAACGGGCTCTCAAAAAGGAAATGCCTTCTAAAGGAGGTGAGAAAACCCGGAAACGGGAGAGCGGCTTGACCAAGGTCCGTGGCATTGTGGTTCCTATTGCATGGGATGACTCGGGTCATGTCACGGCTATCGCGATCTCAACGTGGGACGAAGACGAATATGTTGTAGACTTCGCAGGCAAGGGCAAGGAACTGCTTTCCCATATCCGTGGAGAGGTAGAGGTTGCCGGCAAAACAAGAAATGAAGGGACCAGCAAAGTCATCGTCGTCATGGAGCTGTCCCTAAAGCAAGGTTATGGATCTAGGGGTACCCGATTTTATGAGAACCCTGAGATCTAGGAATTGTAGCTCTATGAAATCGCACAGCGATTTCATAGAGAAAGAAGTTTTTGAAGAAAGGAGATGTGGTCAATGAGACGAAGTCTATGTGTGTCAATTTGTGCGCTTATCTGCTTGGCATTGATAGCCAGCCCAGCTTTGGCTGCTGATACCGTCACCATCGTGGGAACAGTGAACGCAGACTATCAAATCGTAGCAGAGAACGATCAGGTCTATGAGGTGGGTGAAGGCGAGAAGGGTGATGAAGTGGTAGAGCTGGTGGATAAGAAAGTCAGAGTTACCGGCATGGTGGAGGAATCCGAGGGGGCAAAAGTCATCACCGTGATTTCCTATGAAGTTCTGGAGGAATAGGGTTTTCTGCTTGCAGGAAGGGGGGAGGGTTGTCTCCCCCCTCCAAACCTCTTAGTCTGGACGTTGTTTATGAAAATACTCGAACATAAGTTCCTGGGCCTCTTTGCCATGATTCTGAGGAGAATAAGATACCCGGTTCATGATCATTGAAGGCACTTTACGAAAGGAGGCATCTTTTTAATGAGAAAAGATGAAAAGCTAGGTCCTACCACAGAGCCCCAGCCATGGGGGCTCCTTTCCTGCATAGATCTCTACGAATGTGCTCCCAATACCATCCGAAGCGCCGATAAGATAAGACAATTCGTCGCAGAGCTTTGCGATCTTATCCAGATGAGACGTTTCGGTGAGACCCAAGTGGTAAATTTTGGGGAGGAAGAACGGGTTGCAGGATATTCCATGACGCAGTTGATAGAGACCTCTCTGATATCGGCTCATTTCGCGAACGCAAGCAACGCAACCTATCTGGATGTTTTCAGCTGCAAGCTCTATGAGCCCGAGGTGGTGGCTGATTTTGCAAAGAAGTTTTTCGGAGCCAAGAGGGTCCATCTTCACGTTGTGAGGCGGGATTAAGCCGCCACCATGAGTATGAGGAGAGAAGTCTCGAAGGGGATCAGCCTATGGCTAAGACGCGTTTCGTGACGGACTTGGAGAGCTGTCGTGCCCTTTGGAAGGCTCTGATAAAACCCAAGAACGTTTTTGATCTGTGGTCTTTCAGGAGCTGCTTTCAGAAGCATTTTCGGTCAAGGCCCTCCTTTCTGGTCTTGGAGGACAATAGAGGGATTGTTGGCATGGTGCCCATCTGTTATGCCGAGGAACAGGACATGTTTCTCTTTTTTCCAGGGGAGGTTTGGAAAGGCAAGACCTGGATCGAACGAACCGCGATTCATTTGAGGGATGATCATCGCCTCTCTAACCTATTCAATGCCTGCCCGGAGAGAACATACCTGAGATACATCGATCTCCCGAACGGTCACGTCCCTGAAACCCTTTCTGTGGATGAGATCGGCTATGTCCTTTATCCCGAACGCCTTCATTTTGAGATGAGCCACTATCGTGAGAGGTTTTCGGGCAAGAAGATCAAAAGTCTTATGAAAACGATTGAAAGCCTTGTGTGCCAAAACAGCACCTTTCACATGAACCGGCTCGAAGATTTCGATCTTCTCGTGAACATGAGCTTGAACCGTTTTGGCCCGGATTCCTATTTGTGGGATGAGAGATTCAGGGACGGCTTCAGAGAGGTCATGCTCTTCCTCTACCGCAGAGGGCTGCTCCGCATGGTGAGCTTGGAAATCCGAGGAAAGACGGTTGCCATTGATTTGGGCGCCCTTTGGAACAATGTGTACACGGTTTTTCTCGGCGGCACGGATCCGGAGACACCCGGGGTCGCAAAAGTCATGAATATGCATCACATTGAGTTCGCCTTTCAGCAAGGTCTTTCAAAAATCGATTTCCTGTGCGGTGACTTCCACTGGAAAAAATTGTGGCATCTGGATGAAGAGCCCCTGTACAAGTTTGTGTCCCCTTTCTTGGTCCGTGAAGAGGCGCTGCCCGGCTTCCCTTCTCTAGCGGCGGCCCTTGCCGAAAGCCGCGACTCCCAAAGAGCTTGATGGAAAGGTGTTCCCCATGAACCCCCATAAGGTGATCGTGGTCGGGACAACACCCGACTACGTGGCAAGGCTTTACGAGACCTATCCAGGAAGAACATGCTTTGTCATGGATTCATCCATTAGAGGCGATCACCTCCTGGAAGAGGTGGACCAATCCCTCCTCTTGTTTACAAATCTTGAGGATAGCCGAAAAACCCTCCATGACATAAACCGGTTCTTGTCCAGGGGGGGGTTTGGTGTAGACGGCGTAGGGTGTTTCGATTGTGAATCCCTTGTGGTTGCAAGCGATGTGGCCTGTCACCTGCGCCGACCGTTCCCGCCTCGTGAGGCCGTCATAAAGGGGAGAGACAAGTTCCGATCAAAGAAAGCCTGGGCGGGAGCGGGCGTTCCTTCTCCCCAAGCGGCCCTGGTTTCAGGATTGAAGGAGACCTTGGCTTTCTTCCGTGCCTTTAAGGGCGCGATCGTTCTGAAACCGGTCTCCGGCAGCGGCAGTGAGCTGACATTTGTCTGCAGGACGGAAGACGAGGTTGTGAGATCCGTTGAGATCATGGAAAGGGAACTCCCTGAAAGAAAGTCCAACCCCCTTTTCAGACCCATGCCGCCCCTTTTCGGCGACAACCTGGTCAACTCCTGTGGTGTCTGGGTGGCGGAGAGCTTTGTTCCCGGCCCGGAGTTTAGCTGCGATTTCTTCCTGGAAAAGGAGCAAGTGACGGTGCTGCGACAAACAGGAAAGGTCAAGGCCCCAGGCCAAACTTTCGGCTCAATCCTTGCCTATACATTTCCCGCCCAATATCCGGCAGGCTTCTCGTTCCAGGAACTTTGTGGCATTCTCAAGAAGGCGGCCTTTTCCCTGGGCTTTTCTTGGGGGCACTTTATGACAGACTTCATCGTTTGCGATGGAAGGGTCGTCATCTTGGAAATGACACCGAGACCTGGCGGAGACTCTATTCCCGATCTCGTGCGGCTTGCCACGGGCAGGGATCTTCTCGGCCTGCATCTGGACTTTGTCTCGGGCCGACACCGAAAAGGGGACGGGATTCCAGATCCGACCGGGGTTTTTGCGAGCATCAATCTTTATGCCCCCAAGAACGGCGTTGTCCAGCATTTCGACTCAAGAAGTTTGCTTGCGTCGCCCTGGGTCAAGGGGTTTTTCCCCAAGAAGGGGATCGGTGACCTCGTCATCCTCCCCCCTGACAGCTACGACCACAGGCTCCTCGGGTACTGCGTGGTCAGCTATGAGACAGGTTCGGACCTCGTTTCTTTGGCTAAACACCTGGAAAGCCTGCTCCACGTTTCCATCGAGGTATAAAATCGCTTTGCGATTTCATACAGAGTTTTTACAAAGAGGTGAGATTTTAGGTCGTTGAAAAAATTGTAAGTCACTGGCCGAGTCTGTTTTGGCAGGACCCTATCTGAGACCTCTTCTGGAGGTGACCTCATATGGCGGGTCGCGGGCTGGTAGTTCGCTTCTGCAAGCGGTCCTTGTCTCTTTCTGAAAGGGCATATCCCAAAAGAGATTCCTCAGGAGCATGCCGTGGTCTGATCTTTGAGGGTTTAGGCCGAGCAAGCCCTGGCAGAATGTTCCGTTACGACATGCACCTGAGCTTCATAAACCCTCAAAGATCAGACCCGCTCCTCTGAAGATAATGGATATGCTCTTGAAGAAAGAGACAGGGGCCGCGAAGGTGCATATTAAAGGGAGCGTTTTTTTGAACGAACTGAATTGACACAAAAAAAGGTAATCGCAATGCCTTGTCGCGTTCTGAAAGATAGGGGAGAGAGAGACAAAAACCTGAGCCGGCTCATGACCACGGCCCTCAGTGGACATGAAAAGGCTCTCCCCAGGGCGAGTCTCGAGAACTACCTCCAAAGCACACTCAGGAAGAGGGAGATCTTGGAGGAGAGCGCGCTGCGTTTCGGCACACCCCAGTACTTTTTCGACGAACCCGGCCTTGCCATTCAAGTCACCCGGTTTTGTGACACCTTCTCAAAGGTCATTCCCAAGTGCCGCGCCTTCTATGCCATGAAGAGCAATTGCTTCGAAGGGATCTGCCGATACGTTCTAAAGGCGGGCATGGGTCTGGATGTGTCGAGCGGGTTCGAGCTCTCCAGGGCTCTTGCCATGGATTGTGACGAAATCCTTTTCAGCGGCCCTGGCAAGACGGATGAGGAACTCCTGCTTGCCTGCCAACACCCCGGAGAAGTGACGCTCCTCATGGACAGTGGTGGCGAGCTTCAGAGACTATCTACAATAACAAAAATGCACGAACAGGGTGTGGGCCCTCTCCGAGTCGGGATTCGAGTTCGCACCAACAGCCATGGCATGTGGGACAAGTTCGGTATCCCACTCAAGGATCTGGAGGGATTGATGAAGGAGGCCACCCGGGTGGTGGGCATTGAGTTCAAGGGAATCCAGTTTCACACGAGCTGGAATCTGGACCCAAGGGCTCAAATCAACATGGTCAACAGCATCGGCGATCATATCCGTGACCGTGTTTCGAGGACTTTATGGCCTTGTCTGCAATTCTTGGACATTGGCGGGGGCTTTTGGCCGGAACAGGGGGAGTGGTTAAATCCAGAAAACACCCTGAAGGGAAAGGTGCTGAAGCTTCTGGATTCAAATCATCGATTCAGGAGAAAACATTATTTTTTCGGGGCTAAGCCTCTCGAAGACTTTGCGACACAAATCGCGTCAGCCTTTTCCAGCCAGGGCCCACCCTTGTCCCTCATGGAAGTGTGGATGGAACCCGGTCGGTGGATTGCCAATCCGGCCATGCATATCCTTCTCACCGTGGTGGACAAGAAGGACGCCCGAACCGTCATCACGGACGGCGGGACGAACCTTTTGGGCTGGGAGCGTCCGTTGACTGAATTCATTCCGGTGATCAATCTGACACGGCCCTCCCTTCAAGAGAGGGGGATGAAAATTTTTGGTTCTCTATGTACACCCCATGATATGTGGGGGACGTCCCTGTTCGGGACCGGGATAGAACCGGGCGATGTGCTGCTGATTCCGGACCAAGGGGCGTATACCTATTCTTTGAGACAATCATTCATTAAGCCGAAAGGGCGTGTTGTACGCTATGATGGGCAGGTTTTGGAAGAAGTGGAAAAGGAAGAAGTCCTCTCTTCCCCTATGCAGTCCGGGGATTCCTGGACTTTCCCTTCCGTTCTATAATCAACAGATTGCCGTCATAGGTCAGAATGCCGATCATAATGGCGCAGATGAGTTGATAAATGGGGACGGGGTAATAATGGCTCGGGGATACGGGGTTGGGCATGAGGGGATCGGCAACGAGCACTTCCCGCTTAACTTTGTTGTAGCCGGAAAGGATCACAAAATGTCCCGTGGATTCCCCGCGAATGTCATCGTAGTCGAGTTCAAAGCCTCTCGCAAATTCCCGTTTGCAATTGTACAGGTAGGTGGCGCTCAGGCCCGTTAGAATTGGAACGTCTCTATTGAGGAATTTTCGGATCAGACCCGCGGTTAGCACCTTGTAGCGCAACTTGCCCCCCCGTTCCAAAAAATCCAAGTAGGCCTTGGTGGCCGCCTCCAGTATTGAATTCCCCCTTTTGTATTCCAGCTGTAACCGGAGCCTCTCGGAGATCTTGTGGTTTTCTGGACCAAACCATGTTGGGTCGAAAACCTGAAGGTTATACGTATAGATGGTCGCCTTGTACCCCCGTCGAAGTGCATGGCAGGCGAGGTGGACGGCCAGCGTACCACCTCCTTGCAAATTGGGCACCTCGGTGATGAGCTGATCCAAAGGCACGGGGTCGCGGTAGTACCGGTAAACCGCATGAAGACAGGTGGGTCCGCATGTACTCTGATCCGGCTGGGGGCGCATGTCTAGATAGAGTTTGGTTTCCATAGGGCATAAAGCTCACATCAGGCGTTTCTTGAATGCCATCGGGTCAGCCATGTAGGTCTTCAAGGCTCTTTTGTAGCCCAACTTCTCGACCAAGCTTATGCCTTTTCTCAGATATCGATATCTTTCAAAGGCCTTCTTGGCTTCCAGATCTTTTTTAATCAGAGACGAAGAAAGTTGCTTTACGTGTTTTCTAAGGTAACCGGGCAAAAGGGCGTGAACGAGGCCTCCAACAATGGCTTCCTCAACGGCTATCCAATCTTGAGCCGCTGCGCTTACCTCATCGGAAGTTCGTAAGGCGTTCTTTTTGATGACACTTTTCATGACTCTCTCGGTGTGTTCACGAAGTATGATATGGAGCGTCTCTTCGGCAGGGACCATGAGAGCGGTGTAGGGATTGTCAGCGCTGTTTTGCCAGAGGGTATAGGCATTCCTGTTGAATTGGATTTTCCCGTCATCCCGAAAAGTGATGTTTGTGGTGTAAGAACCCAACTCACCATTGAAAATTTGGCCCTTCAACCGAAGCCTGATTTTCTTGTGGTGCTGGTTGGAAAAGACATAGGTGGCCACGAATTCACTGGCAAGGTTATGCACCACAAAGGCGTTAATTTCAGAGCCGGGGGAATGGATCTCAGGCCGCTCATGAATCAGTGTCCTGATCTCTTCATAGGGGTTTTCGAGGGATGTTTTCTTCAACAGATAATGGATCACATTGCGACAGTAGTCCTCGAACAGGCGGGCATATTCTCCCCGTTTTTCAGGCACAAAGAGCAACCTTTTGGAGAGATGATCCAGTTTCCATCGAAGATCTCCACCGCCAAGGTCCTTCTTGATCCTTCGCAGTAGGGCAGGCTGGTTGTTCATATAGTCTATGCCCGCGTTGTGACTTTCCTCGTCGAAGGCGTCCTGAAAATCATCCAAAACGTAGAGCGGGCTTTCTCGGTCCTCCAGTTCGATGAGTTCCAGAAGGCGTGAAAAATCTTTCGATGGCTGGGGGTTATCGCCGCGAGGGGCGCATGAGAGCATAGAGAGGGACAGGACCAACAAGGCCGCTTGGGCGACTAAGAGGGTCTTGGTTGATTTGAGCACGGTGATTTGCGTCGAACTCCTCTATGGGCTTTTTTGGCGCACCGACCAATATTTAGTATATCACACGGGTAGGTCGTAATGACAAGCGGATTGGTAGGAGGTTGGTTTGCCTTGGGTCGGTGAGGTTCGGCAAGACCCGATGTTTCGGAATTTCGGGTTCCTGTGCACTCGGAAACCAGAACCAGAGATTCCGTGTTTTGATTTATGTATTCATTTCAAACCATTATCCTCTGATCGCAGGCAGGGATCTCGATAGACCCCAACCTAACAAAGGCCGCTCAGAACGGGAAATTCCGGTAATGATCCCGGGTCAAAAAAGATAAGTGTCTGGAAATTCGATAACTTTGGGGCTGGCACGGCTGTTGCTGGTATAATGGTGTGGAAAAGACTTTGAAGAGATCAGGAGAAACCTTGGGATATGAAAAAGCAAAAACCAGGAAAGGAAGTCACCATTACCGGCTTTGTGGCTGCCGACGAATGGGATGAGCGCGACAATGTCATCGCCATTGCCATTAGTACGGAAGATGAGGACTACAGGGTGGAGCTGAACAAACTGGGCGAAGAGCTCTTTGATTTCATGGACGAGGATGTTGAAGTGACCGGTACGATCCGGGAAGACAAAGACGGCACCAAATACATCAATGTAACCAACTACGAGGTGCTGGAAGACCAGGAGTACGAAGAGGAAGAAGGCTTTTCGGGTGACGACGATTACGATGACCCTGATTTGGATGATGATGAGAACTGAGATGCCGGCATAACGGGCCCAGAGAAAAGCTCAGGACGTAGTATAGAAGAGACCTTGATCCGGGAAAGATAGGGAGGAATCCGGATTCCTTTTCCTAGATTTTGTTGAGCCCCTTGCAGTGTCTGGGGCTGTTTCTTTTTTGTGCCGGGAACGAGGCTCACAAAGAATCCATGGAAGAGCAGACGCAGAGAGATATTCGCTTCTCTTTTTACGATGGGATGTTTGCCCATGTTTTCGCCACCCTGACGGGCGGGGTTTTCTTGACAGGCTTTGCCCTCCACCTTGGAATGAACGATTTCATGATCGGCCTGCTCGCCTCCCTGCCTTTCCTTGTTACCGTCTTTCAGTTGCCTGCCTCCATCCATATCAGCAAGGGAGGAAAAAGGAAGAAAGTGGCCTTCTATGGCGCTCTGGCAGCGCGTTCCACATGGATTCTGGTCCTTCTTGCGACCGTCCTGCCTTTATCCCCCCCTTCCATGAGACCTTTCTTCATCCTAGGGGCAATCTTTTTTTCTTACGCCGCCATTTCCGTGAGCTATGTGTCCTGGCTCTCATGGATGTCTGATCTAATCCCTGAAAAGATTTGGGGACGTTTTTTTGGGACCAGGAACATGCTTTGTGGCGCCTCCGGCACGGTAGCCCTGCTGATTTTCGGGAAACTTCTGGACCGGTTGAACGGGCAATCGTACGGTCCTCTACCTCTGGGATTCGGTCTCACTTTTTTGGTTGCTGCGATCTTTGGCATTTTGGGTCTCCGTTTCCTCAATCGTATTTCCGAACCGGAGCAGACCGCAAGCAGGGCAACGGTCGTTCCCCTTCGGACACTGACCGACCACCTCTTTAAAGATCAAAACTTCAGGAGGTTTCTGTTCTATTCCTTTGCGTGGAGCTTTTCCGTGTATTTTGCGGGCCCCTTCTTCACCGTCTATTTTTTGAGGGATCTCAGATACAGCTACAGTTTTATCGCCGCATTGGGTGTCATCGCAGCCTTTGCTGACATCATGGGCATGCAGGTGTGGGGAAGAGTTTCGGATCGAGTGAAGAACAAGGCAATCGTTGCGCTCGCAAGCTGGGTTGCTATTTTTCTTCCTTTGGCGTGGGTAACAGTGAGGCCTCAAAGCGTCATTTTTCCCGTGATTTTGCATGTGCTGGGAGGCGGTTTTTGGGCGGGCATAAACCTGTGCACGAACAATCTGCTTCTGCGAATTTCGCCCAAGCAAAACAGACCGGTGTTCTTGTCTCTTTTTAATATGGTGACAGGGCTCGGTGCGGCAGGAGGCCCGATTCTTGGCGGCATGGTTCTTACCACAATCGCACAATCGGAATTTGGGTTCCTTTCATGGAACCTCCTTCCTATTCAAGTTGTCTTCATTGTGTCCACGCTTTTGCGACTGCTGAGCTTTCAGATCCTGAGGACCGTACACGAACCCGAAGAAGTCAGTGTAGGAAAGGTAATCCGAATTCTTAGGAGTCTTCGTGGGATGAATCTCGCGTCAGGCTTCAACATGGCCTTGCATCCCTTCGTGGAGGTTGAGAAGGGAGGCCAGGGAAAGGGATGAGGATAAAAGTGGAATTGACTTTACGCGATTAAAGTGCTTTAGATTAATAGAAGTTTCATTTGTTTCAATAGGTTCTTGAGAAGGATGGGGTGACATGGTTGAGAATGAACAAAAAGCACCACTTCCTCCTGGGGAGACTCTGTCTTCCGAAGCGAAGGGCTCTGATTCCATGCTTCAGGGAGCCCAAGGGGACGTCACGGTTTTGACACTTCTGGACGGGGCCAGCTCTCAAATACCCGTTATAGCGCCTGAGTTGGAGACCCAGAAACGCATCGCGGCGGACAGAGATGCGGATCTCAGTGAGAGGCTGGAAGCGTACGAGGACATTAACGAATCCGAAGTGGGGGATACCACCCTGACCCGGGCGCGCAACATCGAACGGGAGGTGGGTTTCAGACAGGTCTTCTTGAAATTTGAAGGAGGCAATCCCACGGGCACACAGAAAGATCGCATCGCCTTTGCACAGGCTATGGATGCGATGCGCAGGGGTTTCGATGCGGTCACCGTGGCCAGCTGCGGAAACTATGGCACGGCTATGGCGCTTGCCGCGTCCATGGCGGGGCTCCGATGTATCGTCTACATCCCGGAGGGATTTCACACGAAAAGGATTCAAGAGATGATCAATTACGGCGCCGAGATTGTCCGGGTGCCGGGGGATTATGAAACCGCTGTAGCGGTCTCTCGCACAAGGGCGGAGACCGATGAGATTTATGACGCCAACCCAGGGGGAATGAATGCCAACCTTCAGTTGAGAGGTTACGGTGAGATCGCTTTCGAAATCTACGATGAGCTTCGGGACGCGCCCGCCATCGTCGCCGTGCCCGTGTCGAATGGCACCACCCTTGCGGGTATCTACAAAGGGTTTGTGAGCCTCTATCGCCGCGGTAAGACATCGCGAATACCGAAGGTCTTGGCCGGCTCGTCTCACGGGAAGAACCCGATCATCAGGGCTTTTATGAAGAACCTGGCCCAGTGCGATGACCTCGAGCCGAAAAGGATTCGCGAAACCGCGGTGAACGAACCCCTCATCAACTGGCATGCAGCCGACGGGGATCATGCCCTGGAAGCGATCCGAAAGACAGTGGGGTGGGCTTCATACGCATCGGACAAGAACATGCTTGCCCTTTCAAAGATGCTGAGGGAGAAAGAAGGGCTCAACGTTTTACCGGCATCGACAGCGGGGTTGAACGTCTTGCTGGACTATCATCGCAAAGAAGCTCTTCCCGGGGACCGGTATGTGGTCATTCTCACAGGGAGAAAATCATGAGCGCTTTTCCTGAAGGGAATGCGGTCGTGTACTGTGAGGGGGCTTTCAACACGCCCAACGGGAAAACGGCCCACGGCCTGGTTCGGCACACGAAGCGCTACAACGTCCTTTCCGTCGTGGATTCTCGCTACGCGGGAAGTGATGCGGGGAAAGTTCTTGACGGCAAAGTCAAGGGGATACCTGTCTATGTCGATGTCCAAAGAGCCGTGGACGCCGCGGCAAGGGACAACCATCCGGTGACCCATCTGGTCGTGGGGCTGGCACCGGATGGCGGCCGGCTGAGCGCTGAAGCGCGGAGCGATGTGATCAAGGCCATCCAATTGGGGCTCAACGTGGACTCTGGACTCCACGACTACCTCTCAGAGGACAACCATATCGCGGACCTTGCTGCCGAAAAAGGGGTTACGATTCGGGATATTCGGAAAGCCCCGGCAGTGAAAGATCTGCATTTCTTTACAGGAAAAATCGAAGAAGTCACCTCCTTGAAGGTCGCCCTTCTAGGCACGGACTCCGCTGTGGGAAAGCGCACCACAGCCTGGGTGCTTAAGGATGCTCTTGAAGCCAGGGGCTATTCCGTCGAACTCATCGGAACAGGACAGACCGCGTGGATGCAAGGCGTGCGCTACGGCATCATTCTCGATTCTCTCATCAATGACTTTGTGTCCGGTGAAATTGAACATGCACTCTGGTCCGCTTGGAACGAGGTCAACCCGGATGTGATCATCATTGAAGGGCAGGGGAGTTTAATGAACCCGGCCTATCCCGGAGGCTTCGAGATTCTGGCCGCAGGACGACCCGACGCGGTGGTGCTCCAGCACGCGCCGGCAAGGGTGGAGTACGATGGATTTCCGGGCTACCCTTTACACCCGCTGGAAAAACAGATTCAGGCCATCCAATTTTTGTCGGATAGACCTGTGGTGGCCATTACCATCAACCATGAAAACCTGGACAAAGAAGGCGTCCTCGCAGCCAGCAGGGACATATCCAAAGCCACCGGTCTTCCTGCCTGCGACGTACTTCTGGAGGGCGCGGACCCCGTGGTTAATGCCCTCGAGCCTTATCTGAAACGTTGAGAGAATCCAGCTCTTTCATAAGAGGTTACCGTGTGAAAATTCCGTGGGTGTTGGCCATGGGGGTCTCTTTTCAAAAACGAGGGGCATCGAGGAAGAATCATGCAAAAAGGGGTAGCAAAGGCCCCGTATGCGGGACAGGCGCGCGGAGGACCTGATCAGGCGATTCCATCCATTGCCTTGCATGGATTCTCCCAGAAGACTCTCCGCCCGCCTCATCCGAGGCCTTCCGCTGGTTACCGGGCAGCGACTTTTCGTTTTTGAAAAGAGACCCCCATGGCCAACCCTATCAACGACCTGTTTTATCCTTTTTCGAAGAGCTTCGTTTCGGGAAACAACCACAGAGGAAGTGAGCATGGTAAAAGACAAGATCACCACGGATCTTCCGACGGAAGCTGAGGATCCTTTGAACATCCTTTGCGTGATTGACCGGATGGATATCGGTCCCGTTCGTTTGGAACGGAACCGCCTCATATCACCCTACCGGGTAACGCGCGATGGCAAGTCAGACACTGAGGAACTGATCTATCGGTTTGAGGAAGGTGTCTTCGCCCCTGACGAGCTGGCTTCTCTTAATCTCGCAAGCATGATCGCCGCCCAGGTTGGTCTCAACTACGGGTTGTTCTGCAAAGAAATCTTTTTTCACGGTTTGTTTGACAGGTATGATCAGCGTTTTATTAAGGAGGCGGCGGAGAACACAGCTCGCGAGATCTTCGTGAAGAAATTCCTTGAACCCAACCCCTTTCTCGCGGGAGCGGCCGCCAAGCTCAAACCGGTCAAGCCCCGGAGCTTCCTCAGGGCGCAGCTCTTGTTCGAAGACCAAGAGGGCGTCCCTCCCGTGGCGGCTGCCAAGCCGCAACCCTGGGACGTGTATGCTTCAAAGCATGCTGTTCTTTCCAGTGGCGGCAAGGACAGTCTCCTCAGCTTCAGTTTGTTGAAGGAAATGGGATGTGAAGTGCATCCGGTTTTCCTGAATGAGTCCGGGCGGCACTGGTTTACGGCGCTGAATGCCTACCGGTATTTTGCCGACAATATCCCCAACACGGCGCGTGTCTGGACCAATGCAGACCGGGTGTACAACTGGATGCTGCGGTATTTCCCTTTCGTGCGGCAAGACCACGCAAACATCCGTTCGGATGAATACCCCATTCGACTCTGGACTGTGGCTGTTTTTCTGTTTGGTGCTTTGCCCCTTCTCAGGAAACGGGGTATTGGTCGTCTCATCATCGGCGATGAATACGACACCACCCGGCGGCTTTCCTACCAAGGCATAACCCATTATGACGGTCTTTACGACCAGAGCCGGTATTTCGACAATGCCTTAACGCGGTACTTCCACAGCAAAGGCTGGGGAGTCAGCCAGTTTTCTCTCCTGAGGCCCCTTTCCGAACTCCTGATCGAGAAAACCCTGGTTGAACGCTATCCTGAGGTGCAGCGTCATCAGGTTTCCTGCCATGCCTCCCACAAGGAAGGGGAGCGCGTCAAGCCCTGTGGTCGTTGTGAAAAATGCCGGCGCATTGTGGGCATGCTCGTGGCGCTTGGCAGGGACCCGACGAATTGCGGTTACACGGCTCAGCAGGTTGAACATTGCCTGAGAAACATTGCAGCAAAGGGGGTCCATCAAATCAGTGACGATGCGGAGCATCTGGCCTTCCTGTTAAAGGAGAAGGGCCTTATTGACGCACCAACACTGGGCAATGTGAGGGCACGCTCAAGAGCGGAGACCATGAAACTACGGTTTGATCCTGAGCGGTCTCCGGTGGAGGGCGTTCCCGTGGATATTCGTGAGTCTCTTTATCACATCTATCTCCAACATGCCGAGGGTGCTGTCCGTCGGAGCGGTCGCGTGTGGATTGCCTTTGATCCACTTGAAGATCCCGCCCTCAAAATACCCTATGCTTTCGAGGCGCCGCAGGGCGCAAAGGGGCAAATAGCGGGTCGGCTTAAATCAGTGGGGAGTCCACTGCTTGCAGAACTCACCTGGCCCGAGGCCAAGAAACGTTTTGAGGAAGTTGATGTGGCGCTCTTGCCGGTGGGCTCTATTGAACAACATGGTCCCCATCTTCCTCTGGATACGGACGCCTTTGACGCGGAACAACTTGCGCTGAAGGTGGCGGAGGAATGCAAAGATCCCAAACCCATCGTTTTGCCCCTCATTCCTTATGGGGTGTCCTATCATCACGATGATTTCAGCGGCACGATCAGCATGAGTCCAGAGACACTGTCCCAGCTGGTCTATGAAATAGGAATGAGCGCTGCCCGAAACGGCATTACCAAACTGGTTATGATTAACGGGCACGGCGGGAACAGCCCGGCACTCCACTTCGCCGCTCAGATGATCAATCGCGATGCCCACATCTTCACGTGTGTGGACACAGGTGAGACAAGTGATCCGGACATTGAAGCCCTTGCTGAAACGCCCAATGATGTGCATGCGGGTGAGATTGAGACCAGTACAACCTTGGCGGTTCGTCCTGAGCTGGTTAGGCTCAAATCCGCTCGCAAATTCATTCCCCGTTTTTCCAGCCGATACCTGGACTTCACATCCAAACGAAGCGTTGGTTGGTACGCCAGGGTCGCCAAAATATCTCCAAGCGGCGTCCTTGGAGACCCCACCAAGGCAAGCGCTGAAAAGGGCAAGAAGATGTGGGACCTGATGGTTAAACACCTTGTGGAGCTGGTGGAGGACATTAAGAGTTTGAGCTTGGACGAGATCTACCAGAAGCGGTATTGAGCGCCATGAAAATCACAGGCATAAGTGCTTGGCCGGTCTCCATGCGCCTGGCTGAACCCTATACCATCGCCTATGAAACGGTCTATGAGACGACCAACATCTTTCTCCGCGTGGAGATGAATCAGGGGATCGTTGGGCACGGTTGTGCCGCTCCTGACGAGCAGGTGACCGGGGAGAGACCGGAGAGTGTTCTGAAGTCCCTTAATGACGTGGTTGGGCCGTCCATCAAGGGCTCGGACCCTCTTCGCCCGGTCATGCTCCTGGAGAAGCTCGGGCCCCTTTTGAAGCTCCAGCCCTCCGCCCTTGCCGCCGTGGACATGGCTCTCTATGACATCCTGGGAAAAATCGCAGGCTTGCCTCTGTGGAAGCTTCTGGGCGGGTACAGGGATCGGATCAGAACGAGTGTCACCATCGGCATTTTGCCATTACAAGAGACGGTGGAACGCGCTCGAGCTTGGGTGGGGCAGGGATTCAGGTGCCTGAAGCTCAAAGGCGGCAGTGATGTTGAATCCGATATCGAGCGCGTTCTTGAAGTGAGGGAGGCGGTGGGAAAGGGCATCGAACTGCGTTTCGATGCCAACCAGGGCTTTTCCGTGGAAGACTCCCTCACGTTCGTGGAGCGCACCCGGAAAGCGAAACTGGAACTGATCGAACAGCCCACGCCGAAAGGTCAACCCGATCTTCTGGGGCGTGTGACGGACAATGTGCCCATACCGGTCATGGCAGACGAAAGCTTGATGACGCTGCGGGATGCCTTCCGGATCGCCCGGCACGGTCTGGCCGATATGGTGAATGTGAAGCTCATGAAAGTGGGGGGCATTACCACAGCGCTTCAGATCAACGCAGTAGCTCGATCCGCCGGACTGGAAGTCATGGTCGGTTGCATGGACGAAGCCGCCCTGGCCATTGCCGCCGGACTGCACTTTGCCCTCGCCCGCCCGAACGTCGTCTACGCCGACCTCGACGGCCATATCGGACTCGAGGGTGATCCCACGCAAGGTGCGGTCATCCTCCGTAATGGCACCCTGTTTCCCTCCAACAAGCCCGGCCTGGGATTCAACCTGTAGCGTCAGACTTCAGCTTTTTGAAAAGAATACTTACTTTCATATGAATGTTCGCGGTCCCTGTCTTTCTATAATTGTTCCCTATGGCACAATTATAGATATGCTTCAGCTCATTCCTTTTTGACGGAGGTTTCGAATTTGAGGCCGTATTTTTCTATCTTGGAATGGAGGGTGGGCCTGGATAGGCCGAGGAGCTTGGCGGACTGGGAGCGATTACCCCCGGTAATGGCCAGGGCTTCGCTCACAAGAATGCTGGCAAACTGATCCATGACTTTATCGAAAAGACTCTCATCCGCGCCGGAAAGCAGTCGCTCTCGAACCCACTGCCGAATCGCTTGATCCTTCCCTTCGCCACCCGGGACCGTTCCTGGAACCTTGCCGCTGATCGCCTGGGAGACCACCTCAGGGGTAATGGGTGTCCCGGGATTGAATATGAGGGCTTTTTGAATGGTATTGGCCAACTCTCTTACATTACCGGGCCAGGGATAATTGTTGAGTATGGGGATGGCCTCTTTGGTCATGCCTGGATTGGGAACCCCCATGTCTGTAGCATAGCGGGCTGCAAAGTACTCTGCAAGGATGGATATGTCCTCAGTTCTTTCCCGCAAAGGAGGAAGCCAGATGGTGACCACCTTGAGGCGGTAGTATAGGTCTTCCCGGAACCGACTCTCAGCAAGAGCGGCTTCGAGGTCCCGGTTGGTGGCAGCAATGATCCTCACGTCAACAGGGATGGTTTCGCGGCCGCCCAGGCGTTCAATGCTTTTCTCCTGGAGGAGCCTTAATATCTTGGACTGGATCGTGAAAGGCATGTCACCGATTTCATCCAAAAAGAGCGTTCCCCTGCTGGCCTGCTCGGCCTTACCGACACGGCGATAGGCTGCGCCTGTGAAAGCGCCTTTCTCATACCCGAATAGCTCGCTCTCGAGGAGGGTTTCAGGAATGGCGACACAGTTGATCACAAGAAAGGGCTTATTGGCCCGCATGCTGTGATGATAGATGGCGCGGGCGACCAGTTCTTTACCCGTGCCGGACTCTCCCCGAATCAAAACCGTCGCATCGGTTGAGGCCACTCGTCCTATCGCTTTGTAAACGTCCTGCATGGGCTTGCTTCGGCCGATGAGCGCCTCCTGCGACGTTTGATCAGGGATTCTATTCATGTCTACGGGGGAGCGCATGAGACGGCCTGCTTCGATCGCTTGTCCGATCTGTGCGAGCATGTCCGGGATATCAAAGGGTTTGAGGATATAATCAAAAGCCCCCATTTTCATCGCCTCGATAGCCGTTTCTGTGGTGCCGTAAGCGGTCATGATGATCACCGGCAGCTTCGGCTCGATTTCGTGAATAGCCTCAAATGTTTCGAATCCGCTCATGCCTGGAAGGCGCATATCCAGAATAACCAAGTCCGGCATTCCTGCTCTGATAAGCTTCAGGCCCGCCTCTCCCGAATGTGCTGTTTCGACAGTATACCCTTCTTCGCTGAGAAGTCTCTCGAAGCTTTTTCTCAACTGGTCGTCATCATCGATGATCAGGATGGTGCTCAAAGCCTCACTCCTTTATAGGAAGAATGATGGAGAAGGTGGATCCTTCACCTTCCTTCGATGTGAGCTCCAGGCGTCCGCCGTGCTCTTCCACGATCCGTGTGGCGATGCTCAGGCCCAGGCCGGAACCCTCCTCTTTGGTGCTGAAAAAAGGTTCCAAGATTTTTGCCTTAATGGATTCCGGGACACCCGGGCCATTATCGGCTAAACGGATCTCAACGACGCGGCCTAGGGTTGCATCGGAATGCGCTTCCTCATGAATGGTTATGGAACCGCCTCCCTCCATGGCCTCACAAGCATTTTCGATGACATTGACGAGAACTTCTTTCAGTCGTTCCGGATCACCTTGGATTTCACGCAGGGGCTGTTGCCGGTGAAGCCGAACCTCCACATTGTAGGATTCAAGACGGTGCTCCAACAAGCGAAGGACCAAGTCTACCACTTCAGAGGGGCTGATTGGTTGCATTTTCAGTTTTGGAGGCCTTGAAAATTCCAGGAAGTTCTGAACAATCGTGTCGATGTGGAGGATCTCTTCAGAAATCACCTGAAAATCATCTTTTTGATGCTCGGACAAATGGAGGGTTCGATCCAGAGAGAAGAGTCGCATCTTTACAGAGGTGAGGGGATTGCGGATGCTGTGAGCCATTCCGGCAGCCAGCTTGCCCACCAGCACCATCTTTTCTGCCTGCAAAAGGTGTTCGCGGCTCTTTTCGAGTTCCGTTTGGGTGTGATCCATATTCTCGATCAGACCGCGAACACTCCGGCTGAGAGCCTTTACTTCATCATCAGAACGGGCTGAACCTGCCTCCCGGTCTGCCTCCCGGGCCAAGCGACGGAGAGGCCCGAGAATATTGTTGACAAGGACAAAGGCGAGAAATACCGCAAGTATGAGGACCAGGAGGACGGCCGTTCCGGCCACAACCCGCAGCTTTTTTGCCTGGGCGTAACTGGTGTCCCTGATTCGGCTGATCTTTTGGGCATAAAGGTTCTTGTACTCTTCCGTAAACTCCAACACCTTGAAGAAGTGAATCCTCACGCGCTTGTGCAGCTCTGCTCCTTGTTCGCGTTGGCCCGTCGTGTAAAATTCAATGACCCTGTCTTTGAGGGTAATGTATCCGGTGTATTCGGACTCGATTCGGTCAATCAGGTTTTTTTCCGCTTCCGTGGAGACAAGGGATCGGGCTTCAGCCAGGCGATCCCGGAAAATTTGGCGGTATTCCCCAAGGTGCTTCAACCACTCGGGATTGCCATCCAGAAAATAGTAGGAAACAAAACCTTTCTGATTGACCAAAGCGGACTCCAGCGCTTCAGCCTTTTCAAAGGCGGCGACATTTTTATCAATGAGCTCCGTTAGAAGGGTTTCCATTCGATAGGTGTACCAGACCATGATGAGACCCCCCAAAAGGGTAATCATCACCAGGGCGGTCAGAACGAGGAATATTCGGACTCGCAAACTAAGCTGTTTCCACATGATTAAGAATCCGGTTTCGGGATTGGCTCATTTGAAGGCCTTCATACTAATTTCCTACTGCAAATAATTCAAGCGATAAATGGTCTTAAGACTTTATGTTCACTCGCCTTCGCCAAGGTGCCCCATGCTGAAGCACAGGGAGGTTCAGCCGGGTTCACCTCGCCATAGCTTTGCCAAGGCTTGTGGCTTCGGCGTAGTTCCGCTTGGCTTTGCCATAGATGCTCCGCTCGGAAGCTCGAGGAGCTTCACTGGATGTCCTCCACCAAAACGCCCTTAGAGCCCTCAAAACCCCCTCCCTCTCTCGAAGAGCGTGCTTGCATTATGGAGGGGAAGGGTGGTGCGACTGGAGAACATTGTCTTGCAGTGATGGCCCTAAACAGGTATAACACGCACAATTCAGCGATAGGATTTGACCGGCATATTAAAACAATCGCGGAGGAAGGTTTGGAAGCTATGGAGCAGAAAGAGATTGCCATGATAGGCAGGATTTCCGCGGCCATGACCCACGAGATGCGCAACGTGCTGGCGATTATCAGGGAGTCTTCCGGGCTGATGCAGGACATTCTCGCGCTTTCAGAGGGAGCTTCTTTCCCTCACAGGGACAAGTTCACGAATGCGCTGGCCAAAATCGAAAAACACGTTCGCCGCGGCGATGAAATCGTCACGCAGTTCAATACATTCGCCCACAGTATGGATGAGCCAAGAGACTGGGTCGAGGTGAACGAATTGATAAACCTGGTGGCAATTCTCATGGAGCGGTTTGCCCGCTCAAAAGAAGTGACCCTGTCGGCGGAGCCCCTTGATGGGGCGCCGTCCCTTTACACGAATCCTGTCCGCCTAATGCTGGCCCTTGCTGCCTGTGTTGAGCAGTTCGTCAATCAAGCCGCATCTGAAGATGCGATTGTGCTTCGTCCTAATAAGGAAAAAGACAAGGCGGTGATCGAGATCTTGGTCAAAAAAGCGTCTGTCGAAACAGGGCCGGTTCCCTGTGATTTGACCGATGTGACCGAAGTTCTGAAGGCCCTGGATGGAGAAGTGCGACCCGTTGTTACGGGTGATCGCGGGGGCCTGCGCCTCGTCCTTCCCCTGAAATAGGGAATCCTTATTAAATCAGACAGGTTATGATGCCCTGAGGCGACAGGATAGGGTTGGGGCCGTTTATGAGGGCACCCGCAAAGAGGGCTGATGTTACCCAGTCCTGTTTTCCGGCTCATTTCCGAGAATAACGTCAAGGACGCTTTGGGTCACTTAGCGGTTGAATCAGAAAAAACAGCATGTTAGTATGGCTTAGAGTCTTCTCCGGGGATGGCGGAAAGGCCTCGCCTTCGCCGGTGCACACCGGACCGGGACGGGCAGACGAAGGACGGTTTGTCACGATCGCTGAAAGCGACAAGGTTCCGGAGTCGTGCTCAGCGCAGCGGTGCTCGTAATCGTACGCGAAAAATCCCGCACCGTTAAGTTTCTTGTCAGCTCGATTACGATTACGCGCACGAGCACGACTCCCATATAGTCGAATT
>Ga0209427_10000977_pt1 | contig 32202 bp, 27 predicted proteins | sample DeeMarSWOR136_30_FD_187465 | JGI IMG/M metagenome (GOLD analysis project Ga0209427, IMG submission 187465) | Marine sediment microbial communities from White Oak River estuary, North Carolina - WOR-1-36_30 (SPAdes) (version 2) | ecosystem: Environmental > Aquatic > Marine > Intertidal zone >...
AAGGCATCGACATAGCGATGACACCCATTACTGAAGCGATATTAATAATAGCTCCACTCTTACGTGGTATCATAGACTGGACAGCTACTGCCTGGTTGCAAAAAAATAGCCCCTTGGTATTGGTTGAAAGAATAATGTCCCAATATGCCTCAGTGGCATCCTCAGCCAGCATGGGAGGACCGGTTCCGGCACAACAGACCAGAATATCCACTTCGCCTAGCTCCTGCCTTATGCGGCTGACTGTGGAAGCGATTGCAGGTATATCAGTTACATCTAGGTGATAGCTCTGGGCGATACCTTTCGCTTGCACATTTTTGGTTGCCTCCGCCAAACGCTCCGTGTGAAAATCCACCAAGGCTACTTTGGCTCCACTGGCAGCCAGCAATTCGGCACAGGCTAAGCCAATACCACCGGCTGCTCCGGTTACGATTGCTACTTTATTCTCAAATGTGATGTTCAAACAATATCCTCCTTCTTGATTTGTTAGATTACCTACTTAAAAGCTCACCACCAAGTTGATCAATGGCTTATTCTTAGTTTTCGCAGCTAAAGTGGATAAGATTATCGTCACCGATGCCACTACTATATTACTATCGCCAATTTTAGCATCATTAGTGTCAATTATACATTCCTCACAATATTTATCCAAGTCTCTATACGTGTCCACTACCTTAGTGATACCTCACTTCCTTTTCATGGTTTTTATTATAACTTTCGATTGAACGAAAAGTCATTTTGTGAGGGCTATGGGATGAGGGAGACCTGGCTAAGCTGGTAGCGGTGATGGCTGCGTATACACCATCACCTACACGGTAACAGATGCTTCGGGTAACAGCGCTACCGCTAGCGGCATAGTGAGCGTGCCGCACAACAAAGGTGAATAGAAGTCGTATGTGAGTTATGGGTAATGCAGAAAGCCCCGGCATGTGCCGGGGCTTTCACTAGTAGGCCAGTCGTTAACGTCTATAACTGCTAAAGCCACAGAAGCCTACATTGTGTAGCGTTCAACAGATATAGAACTGCTTATCAATTGTCATTACCGTTGTCTTATCCATACCTCATCTCCTCATTAAGGCGACTTTGTCTTCATTCCCCAGGATATCTTCGAATCCCTCAGTAAGGAAGCTATCAATCTCCTCCCGCTTAAATCTTCTATCGCCCCGAGGACCAATGCGGTATGCTTTTAGTATTCCCCGGTTGCTCCACCGTCTCACTGTATTGATATGCACATTGAGCAGGCGAGCTACCCCAGTTGTTGTCAACATGACACTCTTTCGGTTATGACTTGCTATATCCCTCTCCTTCTCCACCTAATTTATCAATGTTTCCATCCTAAGCTTCCCCGGTTAACTACGCATAATAGAGGCGTTAAACTCTCATTAAATCTGACTTATCCATCCTTTAGCTGCTCTATCACCACTATAATTTACCTCGTCTTACCCGACAATGACCCAAATGAGCTAATTTCAGCAGTCAATAGTCGTAGGAAAATAGTAATAGGGACAGTAGGTCATAAGGAGGGTAGTCTGTATTTGGGTTAATTTAGTACAGACCAAGCGCGCCATATGGAAAAGCCTGCGCGCGTGTTACTAGCAGTGCCACCAGCACTTGCCGAGTCCCTGTTTCTCTGGAATATGGAGCGGGTGTGCGATGAGCAATATAGCCTGTTGGCTTAGCAATAAACAAAGCAGGACTTTGGGGCCTAGTGGCAAAACGTGAGCTGCAGATTTTGCTTATAGACGAGCTAGGGGGGATAAACGCTGCTGATACCGCAGCACCACTCAGCTTTGATTTTAAACTGCCTGAAACTCCATTCTGGCTATCTTGTAAGTACTTCGCCCCAATTCCGGTAAGAGGTCAATCGATACCCCGATTTTATTTTGCTGGGGCAAACTATCAACAATCATACGACTTCTAAAATAAGACTGCAAGTGATGGCTCGAGTCCACTTTGGCAAAGCTGTGCTCGTCAGAGTTCTTGACACGCAGTGAACAGAAGTTTTAGCATAGCCGTATTAGTTGATACGGGAAATCTCAGTCATAATATGTTCAGACATAGCACGTTATCTTCTAATCCAGATGCAGTCGAGCAGGCTAAATCAAGATAAGAGGGGGTAATTCAAAATGACTGATACTAAACATCCGACGCCAGATGCCTGGAAAAGTGGGGGGCTATCCTACAGCACTGGTCTAACTCTGAACATCGCCAAGAAAATGCTGGAAGTAGCGGAAGCAGAGGCAGAGAAGCAGGATGTGCCTGTGGCAATCGCTATTACTGATACCGGTGGAAATCTGGTAGCCTTCAGCCGTATGGATAATGCTGCATTGTTCAGCATAAATATTGCTATGGATAAAGCGTTTACCGCGGTATTTGGCAAGTGGCCTACTGGGAATTGGGGTGACGTCTATCGGGATGGAGACCTAGTTCCCCTATTCTTCCATAAGCGGTGGGTCACATTTCCAGGAGGCTTTCCCATTATAAACAATGGAGTAGTATTAGGTGGGCTCGGTGTAAGCGGGGGAATTGATGAGGATATTTTTGTCGCTCGGGCAGCATTAGCTGCTGGTGGCTTCAGCACTGATGACGCTGATGCCTTTCTAGCCCAAATAAAAGCGAGGGGAAAGGAATAGACCTGAGTCCCGACTAAAAGGTACCGACAGCGTCAGAGCAAAAAACAAAAACAAAAGCTTAATGTAAAGTCGTCTCTCCATGCCTGTCAGGTTTAGTCATTTCCCAATACGTATCTGGCGGCACTCTCTCCAGCGATGCGGCCGGAGTTAATAGTGAAGCCGAATGAGTGCCCGGTAAGGTTAACATTGTAGGTATCCGAATCCGTACCCCCAGTCTCAACGCCGGCAGCATAGAGTCCCTTGATGGGGCTATCCTGGTGACTAAGAACCTCCATATGGCGATTAACCTTAATGCCACCATGTGTAGTCAGGAGATTTAGGCAACATTGGATCGCGTAGTAAGGTGGAGTGAGCAGCGGTAAGAGATACCTTCGATCCTTGACAAAAATTTCATCGTATCCCCGGTCACAGGAGGAGTTGTATTCATCTATCGTAGACTTTAGGACTTCGGGGACTACTCCTATCCACTTAGCAATCTCGTCCCAGGAATCGGATATTTTAACCCTTCCTTTGTCTACTTGTAATCGAAGTTCCTTATCCACTCTAGTTGGCCAGGATTTACTATCTATGACAAATTGTTCCCAGGGACTAAGTCCTTCATCAATGATGCTTTGTTTGATTTTTTCATCAAAGAGGGTATAAGAAGTCTTGTTTGGCTGCCTATATATGCTATTTGCTGACTCAGGGAAAAGAAGAGCAGCAGTTTCATCAGTGAACCGTTCTCCTTTTTTGTTCACCCATATTGTGTTTGGTCGCTTAACGATGGGGGATAAAGGCAAAGACCATGGGAATTCAGGACCTTCCATCTCCAGTATTGCCATGCCTTCGGTGGCGGCTCCTATTTCAGTGGCCATTAGCAAGCCATCTCCGTTATGGGGTATCCCAACATGATGAATTTCCTTTTCATTGTAGGTGGGGAGATATTTCTTTATCAGTTCTTTGTTTCCGGCGAAACCACCCGTGGCAAGGATAACGCTTTTTGCAGTGATTCTGATATCCTTATCCTTCGTTTCCGCCAGAATTCCGATCACCATTCCTTCCTTACTGGCGAGTAGCTTCTTCGCCTTAGTTTGGCAAAGAAGTTGCACACCCAGGTCTTGGCAGTTCTTGGCTAACGCTCGAATAACCTTGGCACCAGTTGTTCCTGGACCGCTACTGAAATGGAAAGTCGGTGGGACTTGGTTAGAATAAATAGGATGAACCCGGGCAAAGTTTATTCCCTTTCCCTCTAGCCACTGAATGGTATCCCCTGATTTGTTCACTAAGGCGCGAACGAGCCTGGGATTAGTTTTCCAGTGAGCATAGTTCATTGATTTCTTAAAGAGATCATCCTTTCGGGCATCGATGCCCAGGCGCTTTTGAAGTCGACTTTCGGCAGCAAAAATACCTAACGGAAACACTGCATTTCCACCTGGGGTTCGCCGTGCTTCTAGTACTATAATGTTGTTTGCCCCCTTTTCGGCTGCTGCTACAGCCGCGGCTAGGCCAGACCCACCTCCACCAACGACTAAAATGTCAGCCTGAAGGTTTTCAGCACTTGAAGTTTTGGTGGAATTCATAATGCTCCTCTCAGTAAGGTGTTACGGTTTTACATCAACCGGTTTCTCAATATCAGCCTTTCTTGCGGTATGAGTGCTGCACAATCTTCCTATTCATTCATCTCCTAACAAATGACTCTGTGCTTGGTCCTGCAGCCGGGTGGAAAGGTCTCTTGAATGCTTCGGGATACTTCTTCATCAATGCGCCTAAGTCAGCCCGTTCAACCTCAACCAGGTATCCACTTGTAGCCATCCCAGTGGCATTTCTAGAGGTTATTTTATGTGGGGCTATGGTGTCAGTGGCTCCGCCTCGGTCAAGCTCTCCCGGAACTATCGGGTCATACTTTGCTCCATGGTCTATATTTATTACCCCGGGCATTATTCTCTCAGTTACGTATGCGCCGGCAAGGATAGTGCCCCTGTCATTGTATATCTTAACCACGTCGCCGTCTTCTATATTCCTTTCGGCTGCGTCCACCGGGTGAATCCACACGGTATGGTACTGGTATCCATCCGGGCCTCTTATTTTGCATGTTTGGATTTCTCTTATCCAGGTTATATCGTCGTGCTGCGAATGTACTCCCCACCTCGGGTGATTCGAAACGATGAGTAAAGGATACTTCTTCGCCTTTGGGTGCAGCAGGCTTTCCTGGTGAGACTCACCGTATGGAATCCAGTGCGGGACTGGTGGCCTCTCATCGTCATCAGGGAAGTGCTTGGCCAAACCTGTGGCATAGAACTCTATCTTACCCGTCGGAGTAGTCAATGGATTTTCCTCAGGGTTCTCGTAGAAATCTATCAGGCCATGATGGTATTTCTTCCACTCCGGGTCAGTTGGGATGACATAATATCCTTTTTCTTTAAGCTCTTCCCAGCTGACCATATCCTGCACGCCTGATGTTTCGTAGCCAAGTCTTATCCATTCTTCAATACTCTTACCCTCTGTGTACTCTTCCAGCAGACCAAATCTCTCAGCTATCATGCAGACTATCTCGTAGTCGCTCTTGGCTTCTCCTATGGATTCAATACATTTTCCTTCGGAAATAAGGAGGTTAAACTGTCCGCTGAAGACATCCGTTGCTATATCCTCTTCCTCGAACTTGGTGCTGACTGGTAAGATTACATCGGCAAATAGGCAATCATTCTCCAACCACGGGTGCTGGGCTAAGATGAATTCTATCTTAGGGCTTCTAAGCGCTTTAATTAGCATGTTCCCTTCATTCCAGCATGTTATCCAGCTAGGTGTGTCGGTCCATATCATATGTATTTCGGAGCAGCCCTCTGCAGGGTACTTGTATTTCTCAAATTGGTTTTCAGCCGGCCACAAGGCTATGGTGGTGCCATACCAACTGATAGGTGGGTTAAGAATGGCGTCAGGAATGAGGGGCTTGGGAATAAATTGTTTTGTTAAAATATTCCATCCTGTTTCGAAGCTATGAGACGCAGCATGCACGTTTGGATGTACTACGGATACAGGCATAGCCTCACGCTTCGGGTCATCAAAGTTACCCCATTCATCCATCTGGACCTGGTTAGCTCCTGGTTTGCCTAGTCCCTGCATTGCTAACAGCAGCACCTCCAGTCTACCAGGTTCAGTTGCATATGGCCCTCTGATATAGGAACCTCCGTTACCATGTGCTATCGATGTCCTCTTGGATGCCCATTCCTTGGCTAATTCTTTAATTATCCTCGATGGTACACCTGTTATATCCTCGGCCCATTTAGGTGTCTTGGCAATCCCGTCTTCTTTGCCCAGAACGTATTCCTCGAACTTGTCAAACCCATACGTGTGTGTAGCCACATACTCTTTATCATAAGTCCTCTCGGTAATCCAAATGTAAGCTATGGCAAGATGCAATGCAGCATCCGTGTTTGGTCTTATTGGAATCCATTTATCAGCGTGAACCGCGGCTCCGTAGTTTACGTCAGGACAGATATATATTTGCTTTATTCCAAGCTCGGTGAACCAATAGCATAATCGGCTCGCTTGCTGTCCTGACCATCCCCAGGATGTGGTTTCCGGGTCGCATCCCCAAAACAGAAGGAGCTCGGTATTCTCGGCGACATCAAGCATAATATTATTTTGAGGCATCTGCTGACCTACCGGTTGCATTCCCCATACGTGCTTTGCTCCCCAGTACCATCCCTCCCAACTATCCGGATTTCTAGTTTGTAGGGTGTAATCTCCCAAAAGGCTGAGAAACTTTCTACCACACCCGTGGGGGCCATGCACAACTTTTGTCTCCCCATGTCCATCGCATTGATAAAGTAGCGCCGTTGTCCCGTATTTTTCCTTTACCCGCTTAATCTCACTGACTATTATATCCAGAGCTTCATCCCAGGAGATTCTGACGTAATGGCTCTTACCTCTGTTCTCTATATTTCGGTTGCCATTGGGGTCCCAATCAACTCTCTTTAACGGATGCAGAATCCTGGCGGGAGAGTAAACCCGCTTTTTGTAGGCCAAAGTGAAGGGAGGTATCAACGACTTCATAGTTGGTTCGAAGACCTTTCCTCGTACCTCAAACTTCCACGGTTTAAATTCCTCGGGTTTGTATTTCCAATCATATCGTAATGGTCTAATTCTGATTACTTTACCGTTCTTAACATCAATGACTGAGGTATTTGAGTCTGTGCCAGTAGAGTTAAAACAAAGCCCTGTTACAAATGATTTTTCTTTGTCGGCTTCATTTATAACTTTCTTCTTTTCCACTATTCCCCCCCTTTTTGTCTTTAAATTCTAGGGTAATATACTAAAGGGCTGACACTCTCTAGGAACCGCATTGCCTGGCTCACCGGCTGTTTCTAGTAACGTGTAACTCTAGATCCCATGCCCACCATCTACATTTATGCTTGCCCCGGTAAGCATCGAAGATTCCTCAGAAGCCAGATATAATGCCGCATAGGCTATATCCTCTGGTTTAACGATACGCCCTAGCGGAATAGTGCTTACAGCCGCCTTTATAACCTCCGCTGGTAATTGCTTCACCATTCGTGTCTCTGTCATAAATGGGTTAATACAATTAACACGAATATTATCTGGTGCTAACTCTATTGCTAATGCCTTGGTTAATGTGATGACTGCACCCTTAGAACTTAAATAGGCAGCATTGCGTGGTCCAACAGGTCTAATCCCACCCATAGAGGCAATATTGATAATGACTCCACCACTTGCCTTTTTCATCTCGGGCACTACATATTTCGTGGTAAGAAAGATGCCCTTAACATTTACAGCATAGACTCGCTCCCACAACGATTCGTCCGTATCCTCAATAGGGGTTTCTTTTGTGGAACCAAATATGCCGGCGCTATTAAGTAGTATGTCAATTTTACCATACTTATCCTTGGTTACCTTTACCAGATTTTCTACTTCAGAAGCTACCGAGATGTCAGTCTTGACAAAAATAGCCTCACAACCACTTGCCTTAATGCTAGCCACCGTTTCTTCTCCACCAGCAACATTAATATTATTGGCCACTGCTATCCTCGCTCCCTCTTTAGCAAACAAGTATGCCGTGCTCCTCCCTATCCCGGAGCTTGCGCCTGTAATTATAGCTACCTTATTAGCCAGTCTCATTCTCAGTCTCCTCATCATTCAAATTACTGAGCAGTCTGCCCTCCATCTACGGGAAGTATAACACCGGTAATCATTTTTGCGGCGTCACTGACCAGAAAGCAGATAGCAGCGGCCACATCATAAGGCTCTCCAAAGCGGTGAAGAGGCATTAGGTTCAGAGCAGCAGCTTTGCCCTCCGGATCTTCCAAGAGCTCCTTGGTCATATCGGTTACAACCATGGTAGGCGCTACGGCATTTACACGAATGTTATATTTAGCCCACTCTACAGCTTCCTGCCGGGTTATCTGAACTACTCCTCCCTTGCTAGCAGAGTAGGCAACAGTCATGAAAGGCGGTGGCATGCCGATTATACCCGTCACTGAAGCAATATTGACAATAGCCCCGCTCTTACGTGGTATCATGGACTGGATGGCTACTGCTTGGTTGCAAAAAAATAGTCCCTTTGTATTGATGGCAAGCATATTATCCCAGACCGCCTCAGTAGCCTCCTCAGCCAGCATGGGGGCAGCAATTCCAGCACAACAGACCAGAATATCCACCTCCCCTAGCTCCTGTCTTATGCGGCTGACCGTAGGGGCAATTGCAGACGTATCAGCTACATCCAAGCGGTAACCTTGGGCAATACCTTTCTTCTGCACATTTTTGGTCGCTTCGGCTAGACGCTCCGGGTGATAATCAACCAAGGCCACTTTGGCTCCGCCTTCAGCCAGTAGCTCGGCACAGACCCGGCCAATACCACCGGCTGCTCCGGTTACGATTGCCACTTTATTATCAAAAGTAATATTCAAGACAATGCCCTCCTTTTTATTTCAGAGAATATTCTAATATTAATCGAACATTAAGTAATAGTCTAATCCTGACTATTCTACTGGCTCTCCCCGGGAAATAGAGCAATTAGATCAAAACAAAAGGAGGCGTGTATTTAAACCCACGCTTCCATTTCTGTGTAAACCAGCACAAGTAAATCTAGGATATTGGTTTTAATCATTATTGCTATTTATATCCATTAGCTCATTATACCGCCACCGTCAATAACTATCGACTGACCATTTATGTAATCGGAATCAGGCAAGCATAGAAATTCTACCAAGCTAGCTATCTCTTCTATTTTCCCCATTCTATGTGCGGGAGTCCCTTGCTTTATCATCTTATAGAAGCCCTCTACATCTAAGCCTAATAATCCAGGTTGGACATCAAGTATACCGTTTTTTATGTGCAGCAAATGAGTCTCAGCAAATCCTGGACAAACTGCATTCACACAGATTCCGCTTTGCATAAGCTCGGTGGCAAGTACCCTGGTGATGCCTATTACCGCATGCTTGGCCGGACTATAAGCACCCGTAAAGGGTGGCCCAGTTATGCCCGTTATGGAGCTTATATTTACAATCTTTCCCCCTGAGCCTTGCTGAAGCATCACTTTGGCAACTGCTTTGGAACAAAGAAAGGTCCCTTTGCCTATAACACGCATATTACAATCCCATGTGCGCTCCTCCATCTCTACAAAGGGTGCCCACCCGATTCCAACCCCGGCATTGTTAACTAATATGTCTATTCGACCGAATTCATCAAGGGTTTTCTTCACCATCTCATTAACTGCCTTGGCGTCTCCAACATCAGCATCCACACTTATAGCACGCCTTCCCAGGGCTTTTATCTCGTCCACCACTCTAGCCATCTCTTCTTTTGTGGCAAGGTCGTAGTCGGGAAACTCAGGAAGGGGTCCAGTAAAATCATTAACTACAATGTCAGCTCCTTGCGCTGCCAGACGCAAGCATATTGCCGGACCAAATCCTCTCCCACGTTCCGGTGGCTTCCCTGCCCGTCCAGCTCCGGTAACAATGGCTACCTTTCCCTCTAGTTTCAACCTTCTATCCCTCCTTTGTGTGTTTTTCTATTGTCAAGACTGCCTATAACTAGAGCCCTAACCTGACCCGTATAGAAACTAACCGCCCACCTGGACATTTAAGTCGTACCGCTCCAAGGTATCCTTTATATCATCCAGATGCTCTTGGTCGAGTGGTTGAATATTTAACTTATACTCTCTTCCAAGTTGCCCATATTTTACTGTACCGTATTTATGATATGCCAGAAGGTCAACTCTTTCTAGAGATTTTAGCCTGGATAAGAACTCAGCGGTGGCTTTGATGTTTTGTTCTGAATCATTGTACCCTGGTATTAGGGGTAATCTTACTATTATCGGTTTCTCCATAGCAGCAAGCCTTTTGAGATTTTCTAGGATGGGTTCATTTGATACACCGGTATTTATCAGATGTTGCTTCGAGTCCATACCTTTTAAATCGAATAGCAGCAGGTCTGCTTCTTCAAGAACCTTACGCCCCTCATTATTCAGTGTATAGCCGCAGGTATCTACGGCTGTATGGATATAATTCTCTTTGCATTTTCTGAGTAATGCCTGTGTAAAAAGTGGTTGGAAAGTAGGTTCTCCGCCGCCTATACTAACCCCACCTCCTGATGCGTGGTAATATTTCTCATCCTTTTTAACTATATCAAACAGTTCATCTACAGTCATGTACTTACCGAAGTAGTCCAAAGCCCCTGTATAGCATACTTCGATACACTCGCCACAGTTTGTGCACAACTCTCTATCGATTTTCAGCTTATCATCGCCTAGTTTGGGGTCGAGCTGAATTGCATTAACGGGGCAAACCTCTACACATCTGCCACAGCCATTACATTGTGAAGCGGTGAATTTAATCTCAGGATGCCCTACCTGACCCTCTGGGTTACAGCACCAGACGCACCTTAGGGGGCACCCCTTCAGGAATACCGTAGTCCTTACCCCATAACCATCGACAAAAGACCCGTGAATAATGTGGAATATTAGTCCCTTTTTATTATCCATTCTATTTATACTTATTTGCTTTACCTCCTAATGGTTTCTTTGATTTTAAACTTCCTGGATTTCCATCCTGGCTATAATGTCTTCCTGGAGCTCGGGACTCAGTTCAACAAAGTACGCACTATACGTTGACACTCTTACCAGTAAGTCCCTGTATTTTTCAGGGTGCTTTTGGGCGTCTCTTAATGTATCAGTACTTACGACATTAAATTGAACAAAAGGCCCCCCGGTTTCAAAGAACGTCCGGATAAGGGAAGCAAATTTTCTTATTTTCGTCTCATCTTTCAATGCATCCGGATTGAACCTCATATTCAGTACAGAGCCGCCAGTTACTTTTGTATGGTCTATTTTCGCCACGGACCTCAGAGTCGCCGTTGGCCCGCTCACATTCCGCCCCTGACATGGGGATACACCTCCATCGGCTAATGGCTCACCAGCTCTTCTGCCATCCGGTAAAGCTCCAACTACCAGCCCCAGCGGCAGATTTGCTGTGACTGTTAAAGCAGCCAAATTAGCTACTCCTCCTGGAAGGCTCTCATACTTTGCCACCACGCTGCTAGCATGGTCAAATAACTCACACATTATTGAGTCAACATATTCATCATCGTTTCCAAACTTGGGAGCATTCTTTAACATATATAGTATTTCCTCTTCGCCTTCGAAATTTTTATCCAAGGCGTCGATTAACCTATCCATGGTGATTTTCTTATCCTCGAAGACAACCTTTTTGATTGCAGACAGCGAGTCCCCAGCATTTGGTGTTCCGGCAGCCAATAACGCATGGGACATATACGGAGCCGTTCCCCCAGCTGTAATATCAATACCCTTTTCGATGCAACCAGAAAAAAGAGCGGATTGAAATGGGGTTGGACAAAACTCTGCATAAAGCTTCCTGCCGGCATTTGCCAGCATGATGGCAATGGGCATCAGAGCCTCTGCCTGTTTCTTGTAGGCATCCCACACTTCGTCATAAGACTTAAATTTTCTCGGGTTGCCTGTCTTGGGACCGATTTGTTCGCCAGTTAACCGGGAGGCACCGTTATTTAAGGCTAACTCTACCATTAGCGGCATATTGAACATTCCTCCAGGAAGGTCATGTGAGAAGCCGGGAACACCAGGGCTAATACAGCCGGTCACAACATAGTCCCGTGCGTATTCCTCCGGTTTTCCATCCCTCATCAGCTGTTTAATGGTCGTCTCGTCACTGACGAACTTAAATTTTCCCCTCAGCGTTTTTAGAACCTCGACCGCTCTTATTACGTAAGCATCAGGGTTGCTTTTATGGATTCTGACTATAAGGTCTTCCGACATTAACTTCACATTTTCCTCAGCGTCGAGGAAGAGGTATGTTAGCTCGTTTACAGCATCTTTTCCTTCCTTGGTTATACCGCCTAAGGCAATGTTTGCCCATATGGCATGACCAGCAAAGGTTCTCACCATTTCGCTACCCTGTGGGACTACCGAACCGTTTAGTTTTACATAGACTAACTCAATTAACTCACGCGCTTCTTCTTTTGTAATCTTTCCCTCTTCTATATCCTTTTTGTATAAGGGATACAGGTACTGGTCAGGCCTGCCGAAGCCTATACCGTTTCCCCACCCCTCAATCATAAGGGCTACATAGGTTAACCATACTGATTGTAGAGCTTCATAGAAGCTTCGAGCCGGGTTAGCCGGGACCCAGTCACACGCCTCGGCTATCTTTTCCAGCTCAGCTTTCCTTTGAGCATTGGGCTCTTTCTCAGCCAGACTTCTGGCAAGCTCGGCATATCTTTTAGCAAAATTAGGCACAGCCTCGAGGGTAATATTTACTGCCCTTAGAAATTGTAACTTCTCCAAATCTCTTATGTCGGTAAGATTTAATTTGGCTATTCTTTCATCGACTTCTTTCTTGATACCGTTCAGCCCTCGGTTAACTACCCTCCCATCAATGCCTATATGCGCAATGTGATGGTTATTGGTACAATAGGCAGGTCCTGAAACGATCTTATGAACCAGGTTTGTTGCGTATTTTGGTAATATGGCATGCCACTTCTCGTATAGCGATTTACCGTTCCAGTAAGGAAGTGATTCTCTCATCTTGGCCTTTTCCTCTTCGGTTAAAGGTGCATATCTATCCCACTCCCTTGCCGATATGGTATCCATTTCTTCAAGGTACCATTGGTGAACTTCTGGAATTAGAGGGCCGCCGCGCACTTTACTCGTAGTGTTGCCTACAATCAGCTCGCCATCTTCGATGCCAATGGTCATTTCTTCCATTATCTTTTTCAGAGCCTTTGCCCTTCTGATTACGGGCGGTTCAGCCTCGGTTTCTTTGTAAGACTCTGTCATCAGGTAGCCCCTCTCAATGCATATCTCAGGTGGGGCGAGCATCTTCTGTTTCAGCCTCTCTACCCTTTCACTGCTCCCCATTTTTCTCCTTCAATAACTCATTACACCGTGTAGCAGGCACACCCAACTGATGGGCCGATTATGTCTGGTACTCCAATCGCATTGAATAGGGCTTGGACTGTGCGTCAACCCAAGCCCTATTACTATTATAATATAACACAAAAATTGGTTCAAATCATCTAATATGTAATCAAAAGATTGTTTGTTGAATCATAAAAAGTAACCGCTAATTTGGAGAGGGGGTATATCCACCTTTATTGGACGGTTCGCCAGTTCGGTATGGTAGCAGGGGTTAGATTCGAACCAATGCCTTGGGGGTTACACGTCCCAGCGAATGAGAACTCTTTAATATCAAGATATACGTGGTATAATATGGGAAGTAGTTTACGGGAGGCCAAGGAGAGGAAGACATCCTTCCACTCTGCAGGTTACAATACAACTGGAGGGGGGACAATGACAATTGACGATCACAACAAGCTGGGCACAGCCCGACTGAAAAAAGGTGAGTATGACGAAGCTATCTCAGAGTTCACCAAGGCGATTCTAGTCATACTTCCTCCCTTTGCTGATGTCCACTACAAACGTAGTCTTGCCTACCGCTATAAGGGGGAATATGACTTGGCTATAGCTGATGCTACTAAGGCGATAGAAGCAAACCCTAACTATGTTGAGGCTTACTACAACCGAGGTTTTGCCTATCTAAGCAGAGGAAAGTATGAACCAGCTATTGCCGACTTTAGTAAAGCCATTGAATTAAACCCGTCCTACTTTGAGGCTTACTACAACCGAGGCATTGCTTACCGTAACCAGGAAGAATACGAAATGGCGGCTATTGATTTTAGCCGAACCATTAGCTTAAACAATGCCTCCTTTGAAGCCTATTATCATCGAGGTGTTACCTACTATAATAAGGGGGAATACGACGAGGCGATAGCTGACACCACTAAGGCGATCGAAATAAATCCCAGCTATGCCGAGGCCTACTATATCCGGAGTATTACCTACCTAAGAAACGGACAACCTGAGCTGGCTATTGCCGACTTTGATAAAGCTGTTGAATTAAACCCTCATTACGCTGAGGGTTATCGTAACCGGGGCATTGCCTATTGTGATAAAGGGGAATATGAGCTAGCTATTAGTGACTTTAATAAAGCTATAGGCTTGACCCGTAACGATGCCCAAGCCTACCACTACCGTGGCCTTGCCTATCGTAAAAAAGGGGAGCTGGACAAGGCGATAGCTGATGCTACTGAGGCGATCGAAATTAACCCACACTATGCTGATGCTTATTGTAACCGGGGGATTGCTTATCAAGGAAAAGAAGACTGTGAACTGGCTATTGCTGACTTTAGTGAAGCCATTGACCTCGACCCGAAAAACACAGAGGCTTACTACAACCGAGGTGCTGCCTACCGCAAGAAAGCAGAATATGAACCAGCTATCCTGGACCTTAGTCGAGCTATAGAACTGAACCCCGATTACGCTGAGGCCTACCACAACCGTGGCTTCGCCTACCATAGCCGGGGCGAATACGACTTGGCTATCGATGATTTTAGTCGTGCCATTGAATTAGAGCCAGAAATGACTGAGGCCTACTACGACCGGGGTATTATCTACTATCTGGGAGACAAATATGAACTGGCTATTGCCGACCTTAGTAAAGCTATTGAGCTTAACCCTGATATGGCTGTAGCCTACTATACCCGTGGTATTGCTCGCTTTAATAAACAAGAATATGAACCAGCTATTACTGACCTTAGTAGGGCTATCGAGCTTAACCCCAAAAATGCAGAAGCCTACTACAAACGGGGTATTATATATCGAGCTAAGGAGGAATATGACTTGGCTATAGCTGATTTTAGCCAGACCATAAAGATGAGACCGGAGGACATAGATGTCTACAACGACCGGAGTATTGCCTACCGGAACAAGGGGGAATATGATTTGGCTATAGCTGATTTGGCTAAAGCTATCGAATTAGACCCCGACTCGGCTGCAGCCTACTACATGCGAGGCCTTGTCTACAAAGATAGACGGAAATACGACTTAGCTATTGCTGACTTTCGAAAAGTTGTATCCCTTACCAAAGATCCGGCACTGTCTAAGGCAATTATGCAAGAGATTCAGAACCTTGGCGGTTAGGGCAACAAGGAAATACCTTTCGGAAGTAGGGCGGATAAAGCTCACTCCCAGCAGGGATTTTTCAGCCGTTAGGGTCATCCAAAGAGATACCAGCCAGACGTTTGACGACATCCTTCTTAGAGTTAAGGTCGTAGTCTCTGAGCAAGCCGATAGTCTCCATTATTGGCGAACCACCGCCGTGATACTGACCGGCCAGCTCTACCCCGCTCCAGGCTGATGCCATAAGATCGCTAATCATCCGGAAGATGCGATGCTGATTTTCAGCAGAGATTCTGGGGTTCCGCATGGTGTATTTCTCTAGATATTTTCTGGTATCCTCGTTGTACCAGTCTTCCTCGAAGGGTAGGGTAGCGTACCATCCCCCGGCAACGTCGCATAGTATCTCCCACTCGTGAAATATATTCTCGCCTGCCAGGCGCCTGCCCACATTGACAAAGATACTATCAGGTATGTAAGTACCTGAGCCGGTCTTCTTGGAGTTATGGGCGGCGGCAATCCCGGCGGCATATACCAGCTCGGCGACACCAATCAGATGGGACAGCTTTATCCTGATATGCTGGGCATTTCCTACGCCATTATAATCGGCAACGAGGGCTGTGGTTCCCATAATTATGTCTGTCACGGCTGGTTTACAGCCAGTATAGCTGTGACGATGATACTCGGCGAATTGAAGGGCTAGACGGCCACCCATGTCGGTCTCGCCACATAGGAAGACTCTGTCCCAGGGGACAAAGACGTTGTCGAATACGGTAAGCGATTCGGCATCCCCAAAAGTAGCCATGGGAGCCTTCAAGTATTGCCTGGGACGCATATTGGCGACCCGGACGATTTGATGCACGCCTTCCCAGTCGCCCGGAACAGCGAAGGCAACTGCCCAATCAGACTCCTCCGGAGTTAGGGCTCGCGTGGGCACAACAATTATCTCCTGGGCATAAGGAGCTATAGTATTATGGGCCTTGGCGCCTTTAACCACTATACCGTCGCTCTTTCTCTCCACTATCCTCAGATAAAGGTCTGGATCCGCCTGCTCATGAGGCCGCTTGCTTCTGTCACCTTTAACATCAGTCTGAGCGCAGTTAGCCACTATGTCTTCCTTCTGGAAATACTCCAAAAACTTAAGGAAGCGCTTGTGATACTCTGTTCCGTATTTTTGGTCAGTATCATATGTGATTACAGATAAGGCATTTGTGCCATCAATACCCATACAGCGTTGGATACATCCTCCCACTCTGTGGCAAAGCATCCGGGTCATCTGCTGCTTGCGCAGTAGGTCTTCTACGCTTTGGTGGATATTGCAGAACCGATTTATTTTCTCGCCGGTCAGGTGAGAGGTGGTTGTAGCAATCCCGTCAAGCTCCGGGTCTTGAGCAGCATCGAAGGTGGTAGCTACCACATTTATCGGTGGTTCCAAACGGGGGTCATCCCGCCTTAAGCACTCACCACCAATATGTATATTGGGTTTCATTCTGTACAGGTCTTTACGATATTCCTCGGCTGTTTTCATATTGTTAAACTCTCCCTTCTTAACTATCCTTACTCACTATGAATGTTAAACTAATACTACCAATGCCGTCAACTTGCAAGTTGCCAATATGGGGTCAAAAAGTTACCTCTTTATCGTTCAGTGTGGAAGGGTATATAATACTTCATTAACTAGGCAACTAAACGTAAGATAGTTATTTCAGCGGTGGAAGGGGTCAGAAGTATAAGATGGTAAACAACACAAATAACTTCCGTTTGGTGCAAACCTGCTCTAATACCAGCGCTCGTGCTGCCGAGCTAATTACGTCTCATGGGCTGGTACCCACGCCAGTATTTTCGCCTGTAGGCAGCCAAGCTACCGTTAAGGCTATGACCCCTGAAGAGCTGAAGAATATTGGAGTAGTGATGGTAGTAGCTAATACCTACCATATCTATCTGAGGCCAGGAATAAGTGTGGTTGAAACCATGGGGGGTCTCCATCGATTTATGGCTTGGGATGGAGCTATACTTACTGATAGCGGGGGTTATCAAATATTTAGCTTGGCTCGATTGCGAAAGCTCAGTGATGAAGGGGTTATATTCCGCTCTCACATTGATGGGAGCCAGCATCTTATTACTCCTGAGCTGGCTATTCAGTTCCAGGAATCGCTGGGAGCAGATATAATCATGGTTCTGGATGAGTGTCCGCCCTCCACAGCTACCCTCGACGAGGTTAAGCAGGCGACGGATAGGACACATAAATGGGCAGAGAGATGCCAGAAGTCTCAGACCCGTAGTGACCAGGCTCTATTTGCTATCGTGCAGGGGGGTATTTCGCCTGAGTTGCGTCGTGAGTCAGCCAGTTTTCTTACATCGCTAGGATTTTCGGGTTATGCTATTGGCGGCTTGAGCTTGGGGGAACCAAAGGCACTGACTCAAGCTATGGTTGAGGAAACAGTAGCTTTGCTACCTGAGAATAAGCCGAGATACCTTATGGGTGTGGGCTCTCCAGAGGATATAGTTAAGAGCGTAGACAAGGGAATTGACATATTCGACAGTGCTCTTCCTACTCAAGTAGCACGAAAAGGTGCCCTCTTTACTTGGAAGGGCAGGTATGATATTCGAAGGTCTATTTATAGTCAAATGGCAGACCCTATTGATTCCGACTGTGATTGCTATACCTGCCGCAATTTCTCAGCTGCCTACTTGCATCATTTATTCAGATGTGAAGAGTTACTGGCGTATCGATTGGCTACTATTCACAACCTGACCTTCATAAGTACTCTAATGAACAAAATTAGAGATGCTACCATTAACGGTACCTTCAGCGCCTTCAGAGATAGCTTCCTGGCTAATTATCAGCCTACCGATGACAAGTTGCGACTTGCCCAGAGGCAAAAATGGCTGCATGCCAATAACCAAAGGTCGACGAAGTATACAAACGGAGGCCGGGATGCTCTTCAATAATCTACTTTGGTTTGGTTTTATTCTAGCTGACCTGTGCCTGGCTACTCTTACTTACCGTTTCTTCGGTAAATTCGGGCTTTATGCCATCATAGTTGCCTCGGTCATTACGGCTAATATTCAGGTATTGAAGACAGTCCAGTTATTTGGACTTGTGGCTACACTGGGCAATGTACTGTATGCTAGCATCTTCTTTGCTACTGATATATTAAGCGAGGTATATGGCAAGAAAGCAGCTAGGCGTGGGGTATGGCTCGGCTTCATCGGAATGGCACTTATGACAGTATGGATGCAGATTGGGCTGCAGTTTATCCCGGATGCATCGGATTTTGCCCAGGGTGCCCTCTCAACAATCTTTGGGCTGATGCCAAGAATCGCTGCCGGGAGTATGGTCGCCTACCTTTTATCCCAGCACCATGATGTCTTTGCCTTTCACTTCTGGAAAAACAAAACAAAGGGGAGACTGCTCTGGCTGAGGAACTGTGCTTCCACAATGGTTTCTCAAGCGATTGATACCGTCATCTTCTGTACCATTGCCCTCTGGGGTGTATTCGATACTAATACATGGCTTCAGATATTGGCGACAACTTATTTTTTGAAGTGGATTATTGCTGTAATTGATACTCCGTTCATCTATCTGGCTAAAAGTTTTAGCCCAACCGTAGTAACAAAAGAGTCAGATATCAAACTTGTGGAATCAGAATGATGCTTTACCTGTCTTCTCTTTCCCCCATGCTATAGATACATCCGCAATAATCCTGGCGGTAAAGAGCCAGATTTTTAGCCAGTTCTGTAGCTCGTTTAAAACCTTCCTTCTTTTTAAAATCTCTCGCTAGAAACTTCTCTCTGCCAATCTCCCAGCCCACTCGATTAATCACTTCCGCCGATTTATGAGGACTTATCGTTAAAGTGGTAGCAAAAGCGTCTCCCCCACAGTCCTTCATATAGAGATAGGTCTTTTTCAGCCTAAGCCGGAAGCAAACTTCACATCTTCTTCCGCCTTCAGGCTCATTTTCTAACGAGTTGGTTTCTTTGAACCACTCTTCCGGTTGGTAAGGGGCTTCTTCCAGGGGGAAGTTGAACTCTTTAGCTACTCTACGGGCAACTTCCAGCCTTCTGTTATACTCCTCCAGGGGGTGGATGTTTGGATTACAGAATAACCCGAGAACCTGATGCCTTTCTAGAGTTAATCTCTCGACCACCCCGGCAGCACAAACTCCGCAGCATATATGCAGAACTATCTTCATGGCTTTAATAAATATTCCGTTTGGTGCTCGTTCAGATTATCAGCATCGCGTCACCGAAGCTGATTATTCCATGGGAATGCGATGGAACGCAAGCTTACTTCGAGGTCTCCATTTCTCATCTGGATGACATCCAATATCACTAAATACAAGGAGGTGCTCTTTGATTATCTGATTATAGGCACCTATCGTATTCTTGATTTTCGCCAATCCAACCACAATACCAATTTTGCAACTGCATACCGCACGCCCAAGGGTTCATCTCTATATGGGTGTTGACAAAGCCTCTAGAAGGAACTAAACTCGAGTCCCAACATTTGAAATAACCTTAAAAACGACATTAATTAAGTGGGTTGATAAAATGGATAAGATGAAACAAGGGCACTAGAATCACCAAGTAATAAGGTGGTGGCTGGTGTCTTTTTAATTTAGTGCCCTAGTCGGCGTGACAGAGGAAAAACATAAGCTAAGAGGAGGATAAAATAGAATGGTTGGCGAAGAGGCTAAGTCCAAAGAAGCTCCTAAAATACTAACTAAACCGCTCCCTCAAATTCTTGACGAGATGGAAGATATCATTAAAGCAGCAGCTGAAGCTGCTAAAACGGCTGAGGAAGCAGCTAGAAAGGCCGAGGAGGCAACCGAAGGGGCCAGAGATGCCACTGCGGGTCTCAGCAAAGCAATTAAGCTGTCGGAACAGCAAGCTGAGCAGGCAAGTACCAGAGCTATAGAGGCGGCTGCGGCTGCTAAGAGGGCTGAGGAAGCAAGCAGTGCAGCTAAAGAAGCTGCGGAACTAAGCGCTGGCCAGGCTGTAGAAAAGGCAGAGGAAGCCTTGAGCAAAGCAGAGCAAGCGCTAGTGGCAGCAGCAGAAGCCAAAAAGGCACCGCTTTCCCGGGAGATGATAGCTATTATGGTGGTGACGGTGATCGGGTCTATCTTTGCTGCTATAGCAATTAGTCTGGGTTTGGGCGGAGGTATTTTTGGCTAGTGACGAGTAATACCAGATAGCCAAAAGCAATAATTCCGTACTTGGTTTGGTGTTTACGCGTCTCCAAAATTATTGAACACTGGCTACAAGCATCACCTACTACATAGAGTGTGGATGACAACGGTTGAAAGGAGGACATCAATGACTGAGGGAATAGAATCAAAAAAGATAATGACAAAGCCGCTGCCTCAAATCCTTGATGAGATTGAGGATAGCATCAAGTCAGCCGATAAGGCTGCCAGTGATGCTAGAAAAGCTGCAGACGAGGCTCGCAAGGCCGGGGAGAAGGCTGCCGGTGAAGCTGCCAAAGTCGCTGCTCGGGCAATCGCTAATGTTGAACGAACAGCCAATAATGCTATGGAGCTGGCAGAGCTATTAAAGTTAGCAATTAAGGAAGCAGTTATTGTTATAGATAAAAGGCTTTCAGAGAAGCGATAAATCGTGTCTCAAAACGAGATATGGTATATACGTTGCCTATATTCATGCCTAAATGTGTGCGTCGCCAGCAATACTGGCACAGCTCGGGAGTAGACACTCTAAGTAGGTGGTCTCTTCTTGTTAAGGAGACTCAATCTATTGCACGGTTCGTCATATCGTGAAATACTTATGTGTTTAACATGGGTTATACGCGAAGACCTCAACCTTGAGCTTATCTGACTGTATGCCTTAGGTACGACTCTGATTTGTTAGGCTGCATAACTGATGACAAGAAATTTTGCGACTTATTTTCCCCCTATAAAATCAGCATCGCGTCACCGAAGCTGTAGAAGCGATACTTTTTAGCTATGGCTTCCTGGTAAGCTTGCCTGATAGAATCTCTATCAGCGAAGGTGGTAACCATCATCAGAAGTGTTGACTTAGGCAGGTGAAAATTGGTAATAAGGGCATCAACTATTTGAAATTGGTACCCTGGTAAAATAAACAGACTTACCCAGCCTTCAAACGGCTGCATGCTAGCTGGGCTGCTGTTTTGCGCTGCAGCCTCGACTAGCCGGACTGTTGTGGTGCCAACACATATAATTCGCCGTCCCTCTGCCTTGGCTTGAGATAAGTGATTGGCTACTTCCCGACTTACCACACCGTATTCCTGATGGATAGGATGTTCAAGGGGGTTGCTCTCTCGAACCGGTAAAAAGGTATCAAGCCCTACATGGAGAGTAACAAACTGGCAGTGAACCCCCTTACTCTTTATATTATCAAGCAGTTCTGGTGTAAAGTGCAGTCCGGCAGTTGGCGCAGCTACACTTCCAGCTGCATTAGCATAAACCGTCTGATAGCGCTCCGGGGTCTTCAACGGAACGCGGATATATGGCGGTAAAGGAATCCTACCTAATTCTGGCAGTAGTGTTTCGTCTGAGAAGCTTATCACTCGAATTCCTCCCTCCATTGTCCCGACCACTTCACCTAGAACCTCGCAGTCTGGCGCATTACTAGCTACAGAATCGCTTCCCAGCTTTAATTTGCTACCAATTTTGACTCGCTTAGCCGGTCTAACCAGTGTCTCCCAGATGTTCATACTAAGCCGACGCAATAGCAAAATCTCCAGCTTGCCCCCCGTATCGACTTTCCTTCCACTGAGACGGGCAGGGATAACCCGACTGTCATTAAATACTAGAACATCCCCTGCCTGGAGATAATTAACTATTTCGAAAACCCTGGTGTGTTTTAGTGAGCCATCACTGCGGTCTAGAACCATAAGCCGAGCCCGGTCTCTCGGCTCAATTGGGGTTTGGGCGATAAGCTCTGAGGGAAGATAGTAGTCAAACTCACTAGTTTTCATGGAAGCTACTTGGTTTTCTGTAGTATCACAGGACAAGTTCTCCAGATTCCTTCGGCATCTGGTAACCCCAGGACAATACCCCAGAGATCCCCACTACCACTACGGACAAAATGCCACCAGTGAGTAAATAATCTAGGTATGCCTTTAGTTCTGAATACTACCTCGTCTAGGGGCCCGAAGGTTTGCACTGCCAGGCCAGGCCAATCAGACACGCCTTCAGGGGCTTCATCTATATGAACATTAACCTCTTTCTTACCCCAGTCTATCTCCAATTGCAAATTCCACTCCCTCTCAGCGCCGGGTAAGTGTGCCTTGCCATGAAAGGTCTCCATTTCTCACCTCCTGCGAAGTGCTAGTCAGATACGGCCTTATTTCTCCGTTTCCTTGATTTTAGAAATGACCATAGTCTCGATAAGAAGAAAACATGCAAGGCTAATAAGATTACGAAGGGAATCCATAGGTTAAGATGAATCTTAAAAGCCGCGCTCTTAGTTAATAGTCCAAATGTTAAACTTTCAACAGTCCTGAACTCGGTGATGCCGAAGCCAGTAATAATAAAAAGGATTGCCACAACTGTCAATAACCAGTGTACTGTTTTCCTAACCAAGGCATAATTGATTATATTTTTCACTATTCAAAAAAGCCTTTATCCAAGTCTGCAGTGTTGGAGTATCCTCTACTTTCCCAATAACCCTGATAATTGACGTCGTCAGATAACTCGATTTCTGTTATCCACCTTATCCATTTATATCCCCATTTGCTTTCTGCCACCAGTTGAAAAGGAAAACCTCTCTCCGGCGGAATGGTAACATCATTCATCTCGTACGCCATTAGTATGTCGTTATTCATTAGGTAATCAAGAGGCAACGAAGTCGTATACCCATCATAGGCATGAAATATGACCACCTTAGCACTGGCTAAGGGGCTTGGCTCTTCCAGCAAATCCCGCACCAGCATACCCTCCCAAAGAATGGTTACACTCCATCCCTCTACACAATCTAGCGTTACCACTTTTTTATAATGTTGATGTGTATTAATAACTTCATCATAAGTATAGCTCCTCGGATTCTGAACAAGGCCAGTAATCTTAAGCTGGTAACCTTCCACATCTACGTATTGTGGCCCCTTTATGGAATTTTCTCTAAAATCGTTTACTGATGAAAGCCTCTCACCTTCATATTCTCTAATCTCTACAGGTTCCAGTTCATCGGCATTATCCATAGACTTACCTCCTTCACAGCCAGTCAGAGCTATTACAATCGGTGACAGAATAAGAGGCAGAATAAGAGGCAAAATAACAGCAATAATCCTTTTTTCCATTTTCATGCCTCCTGACATTTAGCCTGCTTGCCAAATCAGTACACACTACTACCGCTTGTTTACACCTTTTGAGCTATTATACTGGCAATAGCCTTGGGACCAAAGACTCCCTCACGATAGCGAAGGCACCGGAAATCACGAAACATATCTAGCAGTTCATTATGCCTCAGCAGGTAGTCAGGATTCTTTGGCTTTCCGAACTGAGCCTGGTCAACAATGAAAGTTTCGTATACAACCATTCCTCCCTTTTGTAGCCCGTCTCTAATCTGTGGTATAAGTGAACGCTGCAGATAATTGAAGCACATAATCACCTCATAAGCATCTTTTTCGATAAAATAACCTCCCTCTAAATCAGCAACCTGTGCCTTGATAGTAATACCGGCCTCTCGAGCCCATCCCAGGGCAGTAGATACTGCCTTAGGTGATATATCAATGCCTTCTACATCAAAACCCATTCTGGCTGAATATATTGCGTTCCGTCCAGTACCCATAGCCACATCGAGGGTTCGTCCTTTCGGTAAGAGCTCGATGTTCTCTACCAAGAATGGCGCTGGATCAAAGCCACCTTCATGAATATGGTTCATTTCATCCCGCTAAGAAATACTTTCTTCGGCTGCTTATGCCGGCAAAATAACCACTCAGTCTTCGCCATAGAACTGGTCATCGTAGAATGCCTCCAGTCTCAACTTATGCTTTAGCTCTTCATGAACCAACTTTTCACAAAGACGCTTGGCTGCCTCATCTCTCATCACACTCATCAAACTCGAATAAAACTCGATAGCCTGTTGCTCGCGTTTCATTGCAAAAACAAGCGTATCCTGCAGGCCAGCACCTTCCAGTGTATCACCGCCGGTTAAATATTCACTAATCATCAGGTTAGATACCTTATCCTGGTGCCAGCTCAATTTCTCCAGCCCTTTTTCCTTAAGGCGCTTCAGCCACTCCGAATGCCTTAGTTCTTCCTGAGCCAGCTCTTTCATCAATGCCTTGGCACCAAGGTCTTGAGTCTTATCTTGTCCAGCTATGTAGAAAGCCTGAGAGGCAATTTCTTTATATATTGCCGTATCCAGTAGCTGAGTTAGTTCGTCAGACAATTCACCCTCCTTCTACATATAGTAAAGTATATGCCAAATCAATAGCGCTAGGTCAACTACCTACCCACTATTTTGCTTCAGGCGGCTCGGCTTTCGGATCAGAAACCTCTGAATCTATTTCCACCTCAGCCTTTTCGTGATCTTCAGCCTCCTTTTGCCCGAAGGCAGTCCACTCATGTAACTTCATGATCTCGGATAACAACTTTAGCCTAGCTAAAATAGCCTTTCGTTCCTTCTCAGTCTCCATTACACACCCCCGGTAAAGACTTTTACTAAATCCTATCGAAGACCAAACAGTCGAAGGTGACTATTTCGTTCGACCTTTCACCACGTTCCAATTTATGTTTTTGAAAAAGGCTTCTATATAGTCGGCTCGCTTTAGCCCGTAATCTGTGATGAAGGCATGCTCGAAGACATCCATTACTAAGATAGGCAGACAACCGGCAAGATGACCAACTTCGTGCTCATTGACCCATTGGTTAAACAGCCAGCCGGTCACATTATCTTGATACAGTATCACCCAGCCAATGCCGCGCATAGCTCCGGTAGCCCTGAAATCCTGCTCCCAGGCATCATAGCTACCATAGGCATCAGCCAACTCCATGGTCAAAGCACTCGTTTTCTCCAAGGGTGTTTTACCTCCCAGGTTTTCAAAGTAGTATTCGTGGAGGCGCATGCCGTTGAACTCAAAGCCAAACCGGCGTTTAAGTTCAGAGTATTCTGGAGTACCGGTCTTTCCTTCTTTTAGCATAGCAGCGAGCAAGTTCGACAGCTTGTTAGTATTGGTCACGTAGCCCTGGTAGAGAGTAAAGTGATTTTTGAGTAAGGTTTCGCTAAAGCCCTCCATTCCGATAAGATTGCTGTAGTCCTTTGCTGAGTAAGCCATTATGGTTCCTCCTTCACCGAGTTTAACTACCACGCCTAACCACTGGTGACAGGCAGTTAGGTAGTTAGCCAACCACCGTCAATGACTATGGCAGCACCGCTTATATAGTCGGAGTCCTCAGAGGCTAGAAAAACAGCCAAATTAGCAATGTCTTCCGGTTGCCCTATTCTACCCTTGGGAATTCTGAGAAGGATCTGCTCTAGCTGACCACTCTCTTTAACTCCTTTAACCATATCGGTGTCTATCGCCCCAGGGCAAATAGCATTGACATTTATCCCCTGTGCTGTGAGTTCTAACGCCAGTGCTTCAGTTAAAGCAATAACCCCACCCTTTGACGCAGTGTAATGAGCTATCAGAGGAAAGGCAATGCCACACCCTCCCGAGGAAATGGAGGCGATGTTGATAATACGGCCCCACTTATTTTTGACCATCTCTTTGGCTACAGTCCGGGCACAGAGAAACTGACCCTTAAGATTCACGTTCAGGGTATTATCCCAATCCTCGTCAGTCAGTTCAAGAAAGGGCTTAAAGCTTATGATACCAGCATTATTGACCAGGATGTCTATCTTGCCAAATTCTGCCGCCGCTTTTCGTACCATGTCTTCCACTTCACTCCTAGAAGTTACATTGCATTTCAGTGCTAATCCTCTTCTGCCAAGGCCTTCAATTTCAGCAACTACCTTCTCACAGTCTTCTTGGCTAGTGTCGCTTACCACAACATTAGCTCCCTCTTTAGCTAGAGCTAAGGCTATGGCACGACCTATGCCTCGTCTCGCTCCAGTCACAATGGCTGTCCTATTGTCCAGTTTCATTTGTCTCACCCCCTTTAGTTTATTGTCTCAACTAACGTCCCGCTTCCTAGGCCATTGGGTATTCAACAATAGTAGCGAGAGTGCAATAGCCTGTAACTACTGGTGATACAGATGATACGACTATAGCATCAAGTCGTCAAGATGGCTAAAACCGTCCTGCCGAGGTTCAATAAAGCAATAATTGAAGCTCTCACAGGCTAGTTAATTTGTGGGAGATGACAGGGGAAGAAACGATGGCCGGCACGACGAAGGACTACGGTAATTTCATCGGAACAGGACTTTACATCTACAGCTTGACCTGAAAACCACTTGTGGAGGCGGAGATGCGTGGTATAGAGATAAACTCGCAGCTGCTTCTTCAGTTTTAAACTTCTTGAAACTCCATTCTTCTTATAATGTCGTCCTGAAGCTCTTTACCCAATTCAACAAAGTATGCACTATAGGTTGCCACTCTAACCAATAGGTCTCTGTATTTTCCAGGGTGCTTTTGGGCGTCTTTTAACATATCAGTACTTACGATGTTAAATTGGACAAGAGCCCCTCCAGTTTCGCCGAACGTCCTGATGAGGGAAGCAAATTTTCTTATTTTCGACTCATCCTTCAATACATCCGGATTGAACCTCATATTCAGTACAGAACCGCCGGTCAGCTTTAAATGGTCTAATTTTGCTACTGACCTCATAGTCGCTGTTGGCCCACTCACGTTTCTTCCCTGGTACGGAGATATACCACCTTCTGATAGTGGCTCGCCAACCCTTCTTCCGTCTGGTAAAGCTCCAACTATGTATCCCAATAGCACATTCGTTGTAACTGCCATAGCAGATGTATTACATATTGCCCCGGCAATGCTCTTATGCTTGGCTGCCTCACTGTTAACATGAGTAACTACCTCATTCATTAATGAGTCAACATAGTCATCATCGTTGCCAAACTTCGGAGCACTCTGTAACATATGCAGTATTTCCTCTTCGCCTTCGAAATTCTTATCCAGGGCATCAATTAACCTATCCATGGTTATTTTCTTATCCTCGAAGACAACCTTTTTGACCGCTGCTAGCGAATCTCCAACATTCGGTACTCCACAAAAAGCTACTGTAAAGGTCATATATGGAGCCGTTCCTCCATTGGTAATATCGATGCCCTTTTCGATGCAACCACAAGAGAGGGCAGATAGAAATGGGGTTGGGGTAAACTCAGCGAAGAGTTGCCTATCAGTATTCCTGAAAAGAAGGCTAACAGGCAGCAGGGACTCTACCTGCTTCTTATAGGCATCCCAGACTTCATCATAAGACTTAAACTTCCTCGGGTCTCCTGTTTTGGGACCGATTTGTTCACCGGTTAACCGAGAGGCGCCATTATTTAAGGCTAACTCTACCATTAGTGGCAGATTAAACACGCCTCCTGGTACATCTTGGGAGTAGGCGGGGACACTGGGCGTAATACAACCGCATATAACATAGTCCCGCGCATGTTCCACTGGTTTTCCATCAGTAAGCAATTGCTGGATAGTCGTCTCGTCACTGAGAAACTTAAATTTTCCTCTCAACAGCTTGGCAACTTCGCATGCTTTCATCAAAAAAGCGTCGGGAGTATTTTTATGAATTCTAATTATAATGTCTTCTGCAGTTAACCTCACGTCTTCCTCGGCGTCAAGAAACAGGTAGGATAACTCATTCACGGCATCCTTCCCATCCTTGGTTAAACCTCCCAATGTAACATTTGCCCATATAGGAAAGCCAGCATTGATCTTTGCCGTTTCAGTTTCTTGTGGGGTCAGCAAACCGTTCATTTTAATATAAAGTAACGCAATCAACTCACGGGCTTCTTCCCTGGTAATCCTTCCCTCTTCAATATCTTTCTTATAGAAGGGATAAAGGTACTGGTCAGGTCTCCCAAAACTCATACCAGGACCCCATCCTTCAATCATGAGGACAATATACGTGAGCCATACTGATTGTAAGGCTTCGTAGAAGCTTCGAGCCGGATTGGCCGGGACCCAGTCACATATCCCGGCTATCCCTTCTAGCTCGATTTTCCTTTGAATATCGGTCTCCTCCTCAGCTAAACTTGTAGCAAGCTCGGCATATCTTTTGGCAAAGCTGGTGGCGGCTTCAAGGGTAATATTTACCGCGTTTAGAAATTGCCACTTCTTGAAATCTTCTATTTCGGCGAGATTTAACCTGCCTAATCCCTCGTCGACTTCTTTCTTTATACCGTTTAACCCTTTGGTTAGTACCTTCTCATAATCAGAGCTCACGTGGGCTAATAGCATGTTATTAATACAGGAGGAAACTGGCGCTTGAATTTTATGATTCAGCTTTAGCGCATCTTCTGGTAGCATGGCATGAAACTTGTCGTAAAGCGTCTTTCCCTTCCAGTAAGGAAGGAAGGCCTTCATTTTCACCTTTTCCTCTTTTGTTAGTGGGGCAAATCTGTCCCAATTTCTAGTCGATAAGTTATCCATTTCCTCCAGGTACCATTCCCAGTGAACTTCCGGAAGTATGGGACCGCCGCGTTGTTTGCTCGTAGCTCTGCCTACAATCAGCTCTCCATCTTCGATATGAATGGTCATTTCTCTCAGTATCTTTTCCAGGGCTTTCGCCCTTCTAATTACAGGTGGTTCACTCTCGGTCTCTTTGTATGACTCGGTCATCCAGTAACCTCTCTCAATGCATATCTCAGGTAAGGTGAGCATTTCTTCTCTTAACTTGCTTACCCTTTCGCTGCCTTCTCTTCTGACTCTTTCTGTTATAGCTCTTGCCATTTCCCTTCTCCTCTTTTGAATTAATATGGGATTGTTACCCTAATTTCCTCTTCTAGTAGTCGTCTCGCTAGCGCTTCGTTTCCATCATCGATAATACGTAAAATGTACTCCAGGCGACTAATAATTATCAAGTTATGTGCTTTAAAAGCTCACCGTTAAGTTGACCACCGGCTTATTAACGGCTTAATAATAGGAAGATAATACTGGTTCTGTCAATAGATTGTTTTCGCCCATTTGATTAATGAAACATCCCTTCCTTTCTTTAGATTATATTTAGCCATTCTTGGGCGCGCCAGATTCGGTCCCGATAGCGTGTAATTGCACTTATACGCTAGAATCCGGGCAGGGGCGGGGGCTAACCAAAGTGGCTAATTGACGATGAAAATTCCGCACGTTTTATATACCATCTCGCTAATACCGGCATATTTTCACCTTATGAGCACACTATCATCTTCCCGCTCAACCGCTAGATGCTCACTCAATTTATATGTCAACTACAGTCAATCTTTTCAAATCATCCCCGATTTGACATTCAGGGCAGTAAACTAGAAACTATAATAATTGGAGGACGTGCTATGAGAATTGAAAAGAGTAGGCTGGAATTCCTAAAGAAGGATGCTGTACAGGGGTTCAGCAAATATATCGGGTTGATCCCAGTGTCCTTGAAACCAGGCAAATTTATCACGCGTTTGAAACTTGAAAAGCGTCATTTCCAGCAGGATGGCTTTGGTCACGCAGGCCTGATCGCCACTATGGCTGACCACACCGCCGGGTATGCCAGCTACTCCTTAGTTCCAGAAAGCCAGCGCATTCTCACCATTGAATATAAAATCAACTATCTTAAACCCGCTACCGGCGAGTTTCTGGAATGCAGAGCCTGGGTGCTTAAACCTGGGAAACAAATCCTCTTTACTGAAGCTGAGGTCTATTCGATCAGGGACGATGTTGCAACCCTGGTTGCCAAGGCATTGAGCACAATGGCATCAGTCCCAAAAGATGAGATAATTTCAATGTAAGGCAAACCCATTCAAGTAAGTATTAGGTCAAATATTGCTAGTTTAGAACAGCCGTAAACGGATGCCTCATACAATAACTGTTGCTAGTAATTTCAGCTATAAATTTCTAGTGTCAAAATAAGTCAAGTAGTTAAAACTTTGAAAAGGAGAAGGGCAAGATCTAGGCATAACCATATCAACAGAGAATTGGCATATCATTGCACTTTCTAGCGTTTCGTTACTTTTGCTAAGTCCAATATAGTTGTTGTCACCTGCAACCCTTAATCGTAATTTCTTTAACGGGGGTATTGACAACCCATCCATGCATTACTATACTGAGGCTCATATATATGAAAAAGAATTGATAACAAGATAATAATAGTGCTGGTGTAGGAAGAAGGGTGATGAAAGAAAAGGCACCGGAGCTGCTAGGTGATAGGGTGGTGGGTGGTACCTTTTTTGGTTTGGGGTGAAATTCGAGATGAGAGAGGGAGGAACAAAATGTAATAAGGAGGGCATCATGTAAGCAAGGTAAATTAGGAAATGAGGGCTAAAAAGCTTACTGAAAGGAGATGAATAACAGTGAGAAAGTTTCCTTTAATTCCATTAGCGATTGTATTGGTAGTTGCTCTGATTTTTGGCGGTTGTAAGCCGGCGGTAGAAGTTCCAGAAGAAATCCGTGTTGGCTGCAGTACGGCGTTAACGGGCATGTATTCAGGTTTCTGTGTCGGCGGTGCCTTTGGCTCACAAGCGGCTGTGGACGATATCAACGAGCTAGGTGGAGTATATGTAGAGGAATATGGGAAAAAACTACCCGTAAGACTTATACTAGCCGACATGGAGAGCGACCCGGTGAAGGGAGGAACCCTTGCCGAAGACCTCATTGTCCGCGATAAGGTACACTTCTTAACACAAGGCGGTGGCCCGCAGCCGATGATCACTCCCATAATGAACGTAACTGATCGATATGATGTGGTATTCTGTGGTGTAGATGGTCTTAAGGAACAGTATTTTGTTTTGCGGGAGGACGCTAAACCGGGTTGGAAATACGTTTGGAATATAGCCTTTGCTGTAGGAATGCCGTATCCACCGGGAAGTTTTTGGGATAAGCCAGGATATACAGCAGCCGACACAACGATGTTGTACCTGAACGAGATCTTCGACCGGACAAACGGGCGAGTCGGTCTCTTCGCAACGGACGATGTGGATGGCAGAGGTTGGTACGAGGGGATTACTCCGGCGATAGAAGCGACGGGTTTTACTATTGCTGGCAGGGAACAAGATTTAGGCATTTTCCCTATGGGAACTACGGACTTCTCATCTCTAATAAATGAGTGGAGGGATTTCGATGTTGAACTACTTATGGGTAATGCTCCTGCCCCTGATTGTGGGACAATATTGAGACAATGTCGTGAGATGGGCTTTCATCCCAAGGCTATCTGGGCTACAAGAGGAGCAATTTTCCATCAAGATATAATTGCTTGGGGTGGCGACCTGCCATACGGTGTCGTTACAGATGGGCTGTGGAGCCAAAATTATGATCCTGTACTATGCCCCGGCATCGGTGGCACAACTCCAATGTCACTACATGAAAGATGGGTTGCGACGGGTAACCAATTTAGTCCATCTGTAGGATTTGGCTATGGTTCTGGTCAAGTCTTATTTGATGCCATCGAAAGAGCGGGCACACTTGAAACAGAGGCGGTTAGTAGAGCCATAGGGGATACCGATCTGCCGACAGTACTGGGCCCTATGTTGTTTGATAAGGAAACCCAATTTGCTGGTTTTGCGTTTATGTTAGTCCAGTGGCGTAAGGTTGACAAACCATGGGTATGGGAAAACCCAGCGATATATGCCCTGCAAGAGTTTCAGGGGCCGACGGCTGAGATGTTATTCCCTATTCCTTATGACTAAACCAAGCTAATAAATCAGACTTTATGGGGCTTGGGTTGCAGTATAGCTCAAGCCCTATTTAGTACAGCTGGAAAATGAGCTATTTGAGTGGGGTGAGGCAGTTAATTACCTGACCCCACTTAAGTTTTTGGAGTGTGGGAAGAAAGTCGAGGTACTGAATGAGTATAGGGGCTTGATAAATGTTGCAAGGGATATATAGTTGAAAATAGGGGTACTAAAACCGGCGATAATGGTATAATAGTGGTATCACTCGATAAATATGGTCCAATAAATAACTAGATGCCTGGAAGATACTTTGAATATTGCCTAAGATGGGGCTGAAGTGTTCGCAAATTAGCTGGAATA
>Ga0209427_10000979_pt1 | contig 32156 bp, 26 predicted proteins | sample DeeMarSWOR136_30_FD_187465 | JGI IMG/M metagenome (GOLD analysis project Ga0209427, IMG submission 187465) | Marine sediment microbial communities from White Oak River estuary, North Carolina - WOR-1-36_30 (SPAdes) (version 2) | ecosystem: Environmental > Aquatic > Marine > Intertidal zone >...
TCTATCATCTTCTGCTTTTCACTGCCGTCTTCAGGAGTCAGATAGACCTCAGCCTTGTCGAGTCGAACCGTCAAATCGCTCTCGTTCGAACATTCCAAAGTGCACTCCCATTGATTCGGCTCAGTTTCAGCAGTTTCTATGCCAGTCAAGAACTCAGAGAGGGCGGTCATATCCGGGTTGAGAGATGACCTCTGTTGTCCTTCGCCACGATAAGTCAACACAACCTCGCCGCCACCCTTGGTTTCTGCATCTTTGACGGTCCCAATGGCAGAGATGAGAATGCTTGCTTCCTCCTTAGGGAAGATGACGAAGTCCTTCCAGATTACTGTCTTTGTACCTTCGTCAACCTCAGCGAAGCCTGAACTCGTACGTTCGATGTTCAACATCTCGAGCTCCGGTGGGATTGTCTTGTTTAGTACGATGTTGTCAATCTCGCCGTTCGTTTCATTCTTGAGAGTGATTTCGATTCTAACTGGATTCTCTTTGCCATATACATATGCCCAGTGTGGCTCTTCACTATCAACTGTCCAACAGGTGTCGTAGGTTTCAGTGAGAGTCACGATTGGTTTCTTGATCTCAATGTCGTACTCGGTATTCCATGTGGCACCAGCGTCGATTTCTCCTGCAGAGATGGAATCCTCATCTATACTCGTGCCTTCAGTCCCTTCGGGTAGGAGCACTCGAACGTTCCAGATTCGAGATCTCTCAGAAACATTGTTGACGGTCAGGACGCCGTTGGCCTTGGCTCTCTCAAGCTTACTGAGGCCACCCACAAATGCCTTTTCGGTTTCCTCTAGATCTATTATGACCGTTCTCTGTTCATTATCCTCAGCCAATTATGATTCACCCACTTGTTCTATTGTTCACCCTCCCGCTCGACTATTCTGGCTCTGACTCTGTGGTATCTACGATCTTGTGCTGAAATTCATGACCTGCAGCCCACTGAACTTCAAGTGTCTGACCTGGTTCCATCTTGAAGGGAATTGTTCCCTGGCCGAACTGCTCGACATACCTGATGAACTTCTGTGGCTGTTCATCGTCGGTCCATCTTGCTGGTATGCCGATTTGTGGTTGCGCGTCGATGCAAAGACTCACAGCATCTTTCACCTGAAAGACGCCTTCACCACTGACTGGCACGATCATGACATTCACTTCAAGATCACCGAAGGGTCCTCGGACACTTGTATCACCTAGGTATGAAACCTTCATCGTTCCAATTTCGATTTGCAGTCCAAGATTCTCAATGGTCTCTCCTGTCCGAGTACTACCCTTCTGTAATGCAAAGGGTACGACTCTCAGACCAGGAATCTCGTAAGGCACTTCGTTCTGAAGAACATGGAGAAGCCATGCCTTGGCTCCTTGCTCTCGTGCCTTCTCGATTGTGGTTTCGTTGCCGAGTACCCATGCCTTTGATTTGACAGCAATGTCTGCGGCGTTTCCCATGGCATCGTCTTCGTGATTAGTGACAATGATTACTCTACAGTCGATATCATCAGGCACCACGGGTTCACCGTCCCATTCACCTGGATTGAGAAGTACTGTGGTTTCTTTGGATTCAAGTGCGAATGAAGTCTTCCCAAAGTATGTAATCCTAAGCAATGAACCACTTCCCGTCAATCAGCTTGGTCGCCAGCTTGCCAGAATCCTTGCGGTCAAAGAAATCGATGATGCCCTTCCTTTTAAGAAAATCTCCGAGGAACGGCGCAAGTCCTTATCTGCCTTGATGTTTCCCCTCATTTCGAGCAATCGCATTGCTCAAGGGGATAATTGAAAAATGCAAGAATCGATGATTGCCTTCTCTATGCCGTTCATACTTGCACTTGGCTTCTTGGTTGGTATTGTACTGCTCCTGCTAGGCTACCGAGAAATCGAGGACCGTCCAAGACGGAATCGCCTGATGGGTTTGGGAACCATCGTCATTGGCATTATGATTCCTGTGACTCCGGTTTCTTGGTATGTATATTTGATGCTGACAGCTGTTCTGGTACTTGGAATTGTCGAGTTGGCCATCATAGCAATTGCAGTGATTCTTGGCATTGTTCTGATGTACTTGGGCGCGAGAATCTATGTTAGAGTCCAATAGACCCGTCACAGACCACAATGCCTGAGTTTTTACGACGACCGACATTGCTCTCCGACACTCAATGAATCAAATGCTCGACCAAACCGAGTGCTAGGTTTTTATCCCTATACATAGAGTGGATTATGAGGTCGACTGAAGTCCAGTTTCTGACTACTTGAGAGAGGGCTTCCATGCTGGAGAAGATTCTGACTGACAAATTCAGAGAGATTCTGAAACTTGTCTTTGCTGACATAAGCAATCAACAGGACAGACGAGATGAGGAAGAGTTCTCGAAAGACGAAGCTAGAATAAAGGAGAAACTCCTCGACACAGTTGAACCATATCCTGCCGATAGTATGCTTGATGAGGACTTCTTGGTGGCTGCGGTTGATGGTTCCGGTACTGATGGCCTCATGATGCTTGATGACATCAGAGTTCATCTTCTCAGTACGGCCACAGTCGTACTCGACACAAACTCTAGGGCTGAGAATCTCTTCAGCCCGATTCCGAGAGATGCGCTTGAAGCCAGACTTGGAACTCAACCCCATCTAGATGTCCATTGGCACTCTGGTGTTCGAAATGACGCGCAGAAGAAGATGTCTGAAACCCTGGAGAACATATATCCGCTGAAGGACATCGTGGACCTGATCCTGCCCTTCTTCCGTGACTTCTCAAGAAATCAGATGACTTCAATCTCTGATTTCACCGACACAGAGTACGAGAAGTATCTTCCAGAGCTTAGAGAGATGGAGTCGCTCATATCCAGGGCACAGATTCTGACGAATACAGTTGTTCATGAAGAGCTGCGAAAGGTCTCAGAATATGCAGCCCTCCGGAATGTGTTGACAAGCGACTTGAATCCACGATATCTGCTTCTTGACGGTGGGCTGTCGGTCTTCATGCACTTCATACGAAAATACCCTTCAATGCCCAGCGGTTTCATGCTTCGAGAGCTCTGCTCTCTTGCACGCAAAGAAGGAGTAGTCATTTGTGGAGTGAGTAAGAACCATACTATCCCATTCGCTCATCGCATCGCCAAGATCGCCCAAGATGTGTTTGGAGATGATGCGAAGTGGTTCTGCCTACTGCCGTCAAAGGAATACCCGGGAGGGGGGCTGCACATAACGGAAGACAGGACCTATATTCCTCCAGTTCTTGCCGTTCCCTACTTGTTCAGCTTCTCACGTGACAACAGACCCTCCCGGATCGACTTCGATAGAATCTGGTGGCTAGAGAACGTGTTCGTTCCAAGAGATCCAGTCGCCACAAGAGAGAATGAGAAGGCACTCTTCCGGGACCTGGAGTTCATGTCGCGAGACGCGAGATGGTACGGCTATCCAGTGCCGTTGGCAATGGCACATGAGGCATGCAAGCTGAGCTTCGAGGATCTAAGGCTTGCACGCGAAATATGCCGTGATGTGCGGATTGAGATGGGTATGGAAAGGCGGAAGACTGACCCGCCGAGAGCAGACTACAACCTATGAAACAAGGATGTGATTAGTGATGCTGGACAAGGACAAGCTTGGTGAGCTCTATGGAAAGGTTGGCGTGGGCAATCAGACCATGCTGGGAATCATGGGCAATAATCGTGACGTGAGCGTCGGCGAGATATTCATGATATACTCCCAGAGAGATGGACATGAGAGAGTGTTCTTCTTCAGAGTTCTGGGCCTTGAAAACTACCTCCGGCAGGTAGACGATATCAGCCGAGTGGCTGGTACTCTAATGGTAGAAGGGGATTCATATCTGTCAGGCATCGAGCGCAACATGCTACTCTCTGTTGACGGCAGAATGCTTGGGTATGCTGAAGAGAAGAGAGGTGATTGGAAGTTCATGTCGCCCCGCCGCTTACCTGACCATCTAGCAGATGTTTATAGGCCCATTCCGGGAACGTCGGATATTCCAGTGAGAGAAATGCTTGGCTCTCAGACAGATGGGGAAGTCTATGTGGGCGATCTTCAGGTCGGTGAAGCAACATTGGATGTTCCCGTAATGATTCCGTCCAAGTTCTTGCCTATGCATGTGGGAATCTTTGGTTCGACAGGAGCGGGAAAGAGCAATCTGATGATGGTTCTGATTAAGTCGATTATCGACTCAAATCTGGACGTTCTTCATGGCAAGAGAAGCGAACAGCCAATTTCCGCGTTCTGCATTGACCCGCACGACGAATTCGCCAAGGGTGTAGACAAGTATGGCATTCAGAGTATCATAGAAGCAATGGATCAGAAGACAAGAACTGATGTTGTTGGCGACTTCTACTACCTTACGACCCACAAGAAGGCCACTCCTCGAGAAGTCAAGAGGTATGCAAAGGAGATTCGTGTAAGATGGGACGAGATTCGCCCCCGAGACATCTACTCCATCTTCGAATTCACTCCTCAGATGGCCTCTTTCATAGACGCTCAATTCAACATCCACAGGGAGAATTGGATTGCAGAGATCCTTGCTCTCAGCGAAGATCCTGATGGTACTCCGAAGGGAACGCTGCATGCAGTTCAGCGCCGACTTAGATTCTTAGAACGTTCACCTATATTTGTCGACAGCGGCTCTTCAATTCTTGGTGACATTTTCACAGCGATGGAAACTGGCCGTATACTCGTGGTGAATACTAGCCTCATGCGCGATACCGAACAGTTCCTTCTCACGACTGTCGTTACTCGGACACTCTCAGACTTGAGGCGTGCACTCAAGAGTAGTGGAAATCTTGCCGATTTCGAAGGCCAAGGGCAAATGCGACTTCCGGCTCCGTTCTTCAAGAGTATCAAGCCCAAGGCCAAGGCCTTCTATAGCAAGGGAGGCACTGATGACAACGCCTCTGTGAGGGACCCACGAAATCTACCGGTCATTCTGGTGACTGTTGAAGAGGCTCCGTCTATCTTGAATCCAGAGCTTATGCGCGGCCGCTCAGTCTTCAAGGATATATCTCGTCAAGGACGCAAATTCAACATGGGTCTCTTGGTTGTGAGCCAGCAAGTTAGTGTTCTCGATAATGTCATCCTAAGCCAGATGAACACAGAGGTGAACCTGCGACTGGGGAATGAACGAGAGATTCGGGCTTGTATAGAGAATGCGAGTGTCAACATCTCTGGATTCGAGAATGAGTTCAGAGTTATGTCTAGAGGTGAAGCCCTCCTTACTGCGTCGTATCGAGAGATGCCACTTCCAGTGCGGATACCGTTATTTGATACGGTGTTTGAGCAGGACAAAGGCAGGTACAAAGGAAAAGAGTCCAAGAAAAGCGAGAAGCATGTACTCTGAGGAATGAAACTTGACAGTCCGGATTGCGCATATCTCAGACACACACTTGGGTGCTCGGCCTAGTAGGGGGGTCAAGCACAATGTCTGGGGTGTTGAAATGCGGACTCGCCTCCTGGAGAATGACTTCTACGATCGCTTTGCCGAGCTGTTTGACAGAATCGCCGCATTGGACCCCCCTGTGGATTTGGTCGTTCACTCTGGAGACCTCTACGACTCTCCCTGGGAGAACAACCCATCGCAGCCACCCGTCGTTGCACAAGAAACCGCGATAAGGGTCCTGAAGGGATTCATAGAGAAGACAGGGATTCCAGTACTGATTCTTGAAGGCAATCACGGCCTCTACCGTTCTCTCAAAGTATCCCTATTGGACTCTCTCAAGCTCGCGGTGCCAGGCCTAGACGTGGTGACGCAGGTCGATCTCACTCGTGCTTTCTCGAATGAAGAGCCACTGATGTACTCTTATCCGGAGGTAGATGTTTTCTGTTTCCCGTTCATGGAAGAGTCAGTCCTTGAGAGCACGGGACTAATGAGTGACTTCAACGACTGGATTTCGAGTTATCAGACTCCAACTCCCAAGAAGGTTTCCATTGGAGTGGCACACGGAATGACCATCGACAAGTCTCTCCACAGTGGAATCTTCGAATTGGATCTTGACTACATCGCACTTGGTCATGATCATTCACAGCACAGGCATGCAAAGAACGCCTGGTACGCTGGGTCTCCGGAAAGATGGAGGTTTGACGAAACTCGTGCTGAGAAGGGCTTCTTGGTCGTGGACGTCGAACACCTCAAGCAACCTAGAGTGACCCCCATCCATTTGGAGTTTAGCAGACCTGTCTACAACGAGAAGATAGCCATCAAACCCGATGACGATGAGCCAACTCTCATTGAGAAGGTGGAACGGTGGCTGACAGAGAAGGGTCTCAAGAAGCCGTGGGAACCAACGACATCCGCTCGAATTCGTCTGACATTCGAGGGGCAGGCCAAACGAGTTAGCGGATTTGAGCTCAGCATGGCTATGGAGGCGTTGCGAACCAGAATCTTGGCCCAAGAATCAGACTACAATGTATCCCAGCTAGTATGGAACATCCGCCAACCAGACATTGAACACAGTCCCTCTGCGTATCCTGAGATTGACTCAGAGTATCTAATCGAAGACCCGGAAGAGGACTTCCGAGCATATCTTGAAACACTCGATGTTGACGAACGCTTCGATGAAACGATGTTGACGAAGATTGCTGTGAGAGCACTGAAATTCTCCGTGAGCCGGAGTGACGAGAAGTTGAGCCTTGAAAATTACACGGAGGGTGAGGAGTGAAGCTTGTCAGTCTGAAGCTGAGGAACTTCAAACCCTTCCGGAATCTGGCTCTTCCTGAAGGAGATGATGAGCTGCCTGGAGGCCTAATCATCATACGTGGAAACAATTCTACAGGCAAATCTTCACTTCTAGAAGCAATCCTCTGGGCACTTTGGGGCTCCAATGTTGTAGAACTGAAGAATGAAGAACTAATCAGCTTTGCCTCTTCATTCTGTAGTGTCGAGCTCGATTTCGACGTTGCTGGGAGCCGCTACAAGGTGAAACGCACCTACGATCCGGCGGATGGAATGAAGGTCGTCTTGTCCAAGTTTGAAGATGAGTCTTGGAAGCGGTTAGCCGACAAGAGTCAGAGTGTCGGCAGGGTTCTGGATGGCATTCTCAACCTTGAATGGAATCAAGCTCTTAACACACTTCTCGTTAGACAGGGAGAGGTTGGTGTCATTGCCGCTGCAACTCCCACGGTTCTTCGCACTCTCTTGGAAAAGGTCTACAACATCGATCTCCTGGGCGAGATGAAAAAACAACTAGGGAATCTAGAGAGTGACCTCACATCCAGAATTCGGTCTGCAGAAGCTGATTACACTTCTCCGAAGGACATCCGTGAACGGATCGATGAGGCAAAGTCAAGGATCAGACAGGAACAAGAGGAACTGAAGGGAATAATGAATGAAAGGAGCAAGAAGGAGGAACTGCTCAAGTTTCTGCCAGACCCGAAGGATCTGAAGACTCTACACAACCTAGTGGATGAACACGAGAAAGTCAAAGATGAACACGATAGGAACATCAGACTCATGGATAGGGAGTTGAAGGCCGCAGGGCTTGGCGACTCAAGCCCCAAGATTACGCGGGCAAGGATTGCGTCGCTCAAAAATGAGAGTCAGCGCCTTCAGAAGGACAAGAGCATGGACCAGGCAAAGGAATCTCAGATTCACGTCGAGATAGGTAAGAACCGGGCCATGATTCAGGATTTTGAGGGGAGAATCGAGAAGCTCACCATATCGTTGGATTCCGAAGACGAGGTCGGAATTGTGTGTCCTACCTGCCAGCGGCCTCTTTCATTTGAAGAGGGAAAGGAACTGGTGGCCGACTACAGAAGTTCAATAGAAAGGCACGAACTGAGGATTGAGGAACTAGAGCAGCAGAGAGAGTCAATCCCCAAATCACTTAACGAGAAGGATCAACGACTCGTAGACATTCCATTGCTCATAGAAGCGGCAAAGCGAGTGGTAGAACACGAGAAGGAACTGAAGAAATCCGCCTCTCGGGCAGAGAAGATTGCAAAGAAGATAGAGCAGGCACTTGGAAGAATGGAAGCCAAATCCGTCCCGAGCCTTCTAGAGAGACACGATGCTGGAAGCATTGATGATATTCAAGTCGAAATCAGGAATCTAATGAACGATCTCAATCATCTGAAGACCCGTGGGGAGTCTGCAAGTAGGCGAATCAAGAACGAAAGGCAAGCTGTGAAGACCCTGAAGGGCAAAGAGGCTGAGATGAAAGAGCTCGAAGCCAGAATCGAAACCATGAAAGAACTCCAGGATCATGCCACCTACGTAAGACGGAAACTCGTCACGGGATTCATAGCTGACTACGTGTTTCAGAAACGACTGATTGGCATAATCAGGAAAGCCAGCAATCAGTACGTGAGTTCTTTCACAAACGGCCAATACACATCTATTGACCTTGAGCCCACGCCGGCAAAAGGATCATCGGGAGCTGGTCTTGTACTCAAAGTCTGGGACGAACGTGACAAAGCAAACAAGAAGACATCTCAGCTAAGCTTCGGCGACCGGACAGCAATCAGCTTGGGTCTGCGACTTGGAATAAGCAGAACCATGAGCAGCATTCGGCCATTGAGGGACAGCCCGCCGATATCGCCACGTGTACGATGCGTACTTCTTGATGAGCCCTTGGGTGGACTCGACAGGGGCCGCCGTACTTCAGTTGTGAGAAACCTCGTGAATGATGAGAGCTTCGAGCAGATATTCCTGATTACTCACACAGATGTCCAGGGGTGGGAGGGCGTTCCTGTTATAGAGGTCAACAAGAGCGGGACGACTAGTACAGCCGTCCTATCCGAATAACAGAAGCTTGTAGGCACCTCTGACAGAAATGTGCGTGCCCTTCTTGATGAGGAGAAATATTAGGGAGTGACCCCGAACACGATTCGCTATGGACGTGGCGGAGACCAAGAGGCGGGTCCTGCGCTTCTTCATTGAGTACGGAATACTCCTGCTGATACTCATTATAGGCTTGGCCATATGGGTACCCATCTTCAATCTGTCTCTGCAAGGGTACCTCAGCGAAGACCTTTGGATTAACTGGGATGTATGGTTAGGCAACACTCCTGGAGAGTTTGATATATTCGGTTTCAAGGTCCATTACCAGTTTGAGGGCTACACAGACTACACATTCTTCTACGTGACTTGGGGCCACAACACCCTAAACGGGGTGATGCCATACTGTGATGAGTTTGGCCACATTGTTCTTGACGGCTACGAGAACAACGTTGGACTCTACATCTTCCCTCCTTTGACAGCTGTGCTCTACGGTTTCGGAATCTGGCTAATACCAGACAATTGGGGGATTGCCCTTCTGCTAGTGGCTTTGGCCTTCTTGACCGTGTTTCCGGTATTTGGTCTTGGGAAGGAATTGTCTGGCAACAGGCATGTTGGTGAAGTTGCGGCACTGACCTACCTTTCGGCCCCGAATGTTCTCTTCCATGTCACCTATCTCTGGACCAATCCGCCGCCATTCATTTTCTTCTTCTTCTCAGGCTTCTACATGCTTGTACGTGGAAAACGCCATACGGGAACCTTGCTGATAGTAACGGCCGCTCTCTTCAAGCAGACTGCTTGGTTCTTGGGGATTCCGTTGGTCGTCTATCTAATCATGAGACCCCGGACTCCGCGGGCTACAGCTGATACTGAGAGCGAGCCGCAGAAGGAAGCGACTGATAACGAGGAGGATGAAGGACAAGAACCGGGCACAGAAGTCAGGCCCGGTCGTCTGCAACGTCTTGTTGACGCCGTGGCAGGGTACCTAGACTTGCGTAATTTCCTCGTAAGTGTAGCCGTTGTCTTGGTATTCATTGCCGCCGTGATGTTTCCCTTTGTTGTGGCTCAGCCTCACTTCTGGTCATACATGCGTTTGGCGGCAGGTGGTTTCCGACTAGACTCCTTCACAGAGCCCCCGGGATATGGCAGCCCAATCCGTCTTCAAGTGCTTCCGGTAATCGCAGGACTTCCTGAACTGGCTGAGGTCTTGGACATCTTCGTCTTTTCTGGAGGCCTACTAGCCTTGGGGGTCATTGCAATTGCTGCTCTGATGGTGTTAGAGCCGAAATACACTGGTCAGTCCAAGGTGTACCTTCGTCGGTTGCTCTTCTACACCCTTCTACTGATGCTCTGGGTGAACCTGACTGGACCGAGAGGTGTGTACAAGTACTACTTCACTCTCTTCGCTCCCTTCTTCTCCATACTCTCGTCAGCATCAATGTGTGTTAGCATGAAAGAACGTATCTCATTCACGACTCCCATGATCTGGATACCACTTCTTCTCAGCATTACCATTCTGATTCCCCACAGGAACATCTATCTAATGTACGTCATATTCATCTTCGCCGGCTACAACTTTGCACGATCATTCGGTCAGGTCTGGTACACAGCGACATCTCCATTCGGTAGGATTCGTCAAAGAATCGGCCCGGTTTTCGAACCCGTAGTCCTGCCGATATCTACTCTTAGGGACAGAATTGTCGCCTATGCCTACCCCGATATTGTCGCACCGGAGGCTTAGGAGCATGACTGGTCAAGCAGTCCGTAGACTCAATCGCTTCTTCGCCCTAATTCGTGACCACAGTCTGATTCTGGTTGTGGTCACCGTTGCTGCAATCGTTTGGATGTGGGTATTCAACCGCGCGGCTGCCGAGTTCCTTGCGAACCCAAACTGGCCCCGAGCAGTCTGGAATGGAGAAGGCAGTATCAACCTCTTCGGATACTCATTCAGCTACCACCTAGAGGGCTGGGCTGATTACGACTACTTCTACGTTTCATGGTCGCAACAGTTACTCAGCGGTCGCGTCCCTTACACAGATGAATTCAATCTGCTAGTCCGCGAGGGAACCGATTACAATGTCATCTACTTCTTTCCACCACTGTATGCCTATTTGTGTGCGCTTGGTGAGATAATCCGACCGGACATAGGCATCGGCCTACTCATCTCTATCTTTGGCTTCCTCACAGCCCTCCCAGTATATGGTATTGGGTCCTACCTATCAATGAACCAGAGAGTAGGAGCAGTATCGGCTGCTATGTACTTGTTCAATCCAATTGTCCTATACCACACCGCTTTCGAATGGCTGAACCCGGCACCATTCGTCTTCTTCACTGTCTTGTCATTCTATCTACTGATGAAGAACAGGAGAATCTCAGGGGTGATTGCGATGGTCATTGCCGCGTTCTTCAAACAGACTGCTTTCTTCTTGGCATTGCCTGTCATTGCAGTAATACTTAAGCAACCGCCTCGCCCAGAAGAGACTACTGAAGAGGCTACAGAGGAGAACAACGACCCGAAGAGACTGTCTAGCGATGACTTCGACTTCAGGGGTCTTGCCAAGATTGTTTGTGTGGTTTTGGTGTTTGCAGGAGCGCTCTCTATTCCGTATCTGTTTGACCCTGTCAACTACGTCTACTATGTCTTTCAGCGAGCCGGTGCCACGCTTCTCACAGACTTCACGAATCCTCCACCTATCAACTATCCAATAACGCCTGCCGTTGTACTAGTCGTGCTCGGTGCTCCAGAATGGCTGATTCAGGCTGTGAATCTGCTAACCTATTACACCATTGGTCTGATACTGGGCATACTGCCACTCCTAGCAATGATGCTTCTGGAGGTGAAAGACGACCGTAATCTTGTAGGCTATTGGAGACGGATTCTCTATCTGACTCTTCTCCTCATCTTCTGGGTCCATATCTTCTCCCCACGTGGTATCTATAAATACTATCTAGTCGCACTGGTGCCCTACTTCTCCATTCTCTCAACTTCCGGTATTTGCCGGAAGGAATCCAAACCAATCAACGTATCTGCCCCCATGATTGTGCTTCCCTCTGCAATCAGCCTGCTTGTACTCGTGCCAACCCGCGAGTTCTATCTGTTCTTCTTGTTTCTCATAGTCCTAGGATACATCTTGCATCGACCATTTTCAGAGGTCTATGGCTTGATTGCATCACCAATCAGGAAGATTGGAAGTCGTATAATGAGAGCAGAGACTCCTAGCTGAGTAGTTCCTCCAACTCCCTAGTCCTGGTGTCAAGCTTCTTCTCAAGACTCTTCAGCCTTGCGTCCAGCTTCTCGGTCTGTTCAGTATAGGTTTCCTTGGGCATTGATCCTGAGGAATGCCTCTCTTCCACGTGCTCCTTGAGTTGTCTAATAGACTTGACCTCTTTCTCAAGTGCCTTTATGTCCGCCTCAATCTCAGCCGCCAGGTTCTCTTCTTCGGTCTTGAACTGTCTTGCCGGAATCATGACACCTAGCTGTTCCTGTGCCTTCTCTGCGAAGTCCTGAAACTGATCGCGAAGCAGCTCAAGATTCTTCTCCACTCCAGTTACTTGCTTGCCTAGCTTCCCGATATCCTTCTGAAGGTCGAATACTGCATTCACCAGTCTTCGAAGAGTCTTCTCTGTTTCAGCTGAAATCTTAGCCGCTTCCTTGGCCTTCGCCCTAGCCTTGGGTCTCTCTGTTTCTTCAGTTTCAGCAACTTCAGGTTCTACTGCGGTTATCTCCCCGCTTAACCACTTGAAGGCGTTGATTGCAAACTGCTTGTTTCCGGCGTGTTTCATTCCCCCTCCTCTTCGAAAGACCTCATAGCTGCCAACACAGAGCAGGCGCCCCTTTCCGGCTTCGGCGCAAGCTACTATCGGCTTCTTGGGAGGGTCTCCTGTGTCTGCAGAACTTGCTAGTGCGAAACCTTTTGCTGTCACGCTGAGGGTGCAACTTGAAGGTACGAGTAGGTCCTTTACATCCTGAGTGGTAGGATGCTGCACAATGTCAGTAATCATAGGCATTGTAGGAAGTCCAGCATTGTTGCGCTCATCTCTCAATGCTGTGTTCTCGAATGCTATTCCGAAGTCCTTTGAAACTTGACTCATGTTGTTCATCAGGCCCCGGTCTCCTCCAGATAGTGATAGGAGCATGAGGCCCCCTCCACTCATCACAAAACGTTTCAGAACATCAATCTCCGCAGGTCTGAGCTTGGAGCTGTTAGGGCAACCGAAGACTAGGACAGAAGCGTCCTCCAAGTTCTTTGCTAGAAGCATGAACTCAGTGTATGGTTCAACATCGAAGTCATTGTCCCTGAGGAGCTTTGCTAGTTCGGAATAGGTCGTGTCTAATCTGCCGCGCTCATTCTGGGTTTGGTCGAAGTATACCAGTTTCCTTCTTCCGCTCAAAGATGGACCACCTGCTATCCGGTCTGAATAGTGTGCATGAGATATGACTAATGAGACTTACGCAGGTATCCTCAATCGCTGCAAATCTTTTATCACCGACTTCTGTTTCGGCTAGTGATATGTCCAGCGACTGCATTTTCTGCAAAATAGTCAAGGGCGAGATTCCTTCCTCTGTCATCTTTGAGGACGAGATATCTATGGCATTCATGGACATCTTTCCGGTGACCAGGGGTCATTGTCTCCTAATTCCAAAAGAGCACCATGTCAATCTCTTTGATATTGACCTAGAGCTTCTTGCCCAGTTGAGCAAGCGTCTAGCCGAGCTGACGCGGAGGGTCAACAATGCACTTGGCCCTGAAGGTGTTATCAACGCTGTCGCCAACGGTCCTGGTGCCGGCCAAGAGGTCTTCCATATTCATTTCCACGTGATACCTCGAAACAGTGGTGACCCCTTCGGATTCAAGTTCCCTCCGAACTACCGAGATGAGATGGCACCAAGAGAGGAGCTAGACAAGCTTGCTAGCCTGATATCTGCGGCTAGCCCTACAGCGTGACGGACAGTCACTGACTAGAGGTCCATGAGCCCGAGGCCGGTCACCTCATCTTTCACTCGGAATATCTCTTGCTCCATCTCGATAATGATCAGTTCAGCGACCACCGAAACCTCGCAGCCGGGTGCCAGATGTCCTCCATAGCAAGTCCCATCTTCATCAGCAACAATCATGTGGGCGTGTACCACAAGACCCCCATCTCTTGTTCTTGCAATGTTGCCCATGCAGGACACTATCTCAGTATCTCGATTCACCACGAATTCGTTATACTCTCCGGTAGTTCTGTTGAACCAACGTAACTTTGCAGTGGATACCGCTCCAATGAGAGAGAGCTGCCCTGACCTCACATCATTCTCGATAGCCACCTTCTCAATGGTCTTTATCAAATCCTCTCCAGGATACATCCTTGCGAAGATGGCCCCCTTGATGTTTGTGGATAGTGTGCGAACCATGGCAACGCTTGACTCATCCAGACTAATGAAGGGTTCGCCGTTTCTACCTTTGGAAGTGCTTATCAGGACTAGTCAATCCAAAATAGGGGTGAGCGGATTTGGCGAAAGGTAAGCGGCCGAAGGATGACTCACAATCGAGTCTTGAGGACTTCTTCAGTTCATCTGAACCTGAAGAATCAGACGAGCAGATAGAAGTGTCAGAAGAAGAGAATCCTAAGAACACAGAACCCTTGGGTGAAGAAGTAGATGATGAGGATGTACCCGACGAAGCAGAGGAAACTGTGACAGAGCTTCGTGTGGGTGAACGTGAGGTGCCAAATGATCTGCCCCCCTCGTATCTATTGTCGGTTGATTATGCAGGAGCACAGAGGAAAGCGTTCGCGAGACTCTACAATCCAGCTGACAAGAGAGTCTACTTCTGGTTTGATAACACGGGGCACCTGCCCTATTGCTATACGGATTTTCCCGTGCAAGTGGCAGAGCAGAAGATTGGCAGCCATGGAGGATATGTCCGCTCAGAATCAGTCGAGCTAACAGACCTCCTGCGTGACGAAACTGTGGCTATGACCAAGGTGATGGCCAGTGATCCTCTTTCCATAGGCGGTTCTGCTGGGTCAATCAGAGACAGACTGGTGGAGAGGACAGAGGGAGCGACTATAAGCCATGCGTGGGAGGCCGCAATCCGCTACCGTAACTGCTACAGCTACGATCGCAACATTGTGTCTGGACTTCCATATAAGATAAAGAATGGAGATCTAATCCTCAGTTACCCGGAGCTTGACACCAAACTGTTTGATGATTTCAAACAAGCGATTGGCACTGAAAAGAGTCGTCAGAGAATAATCTCTGAATATGCTCCGATGCTTTTCACCGAAGTCCCCGATATCCGCCGGATTGCCGTCGACATAGAAGTCTACACGCCCGTGAAGAACCGGGTTCCAGACGCCAGGACTGCACCGTACGAAGTGACCGCAATAGGACTCTCTGACAATGAAAGCTATCAGAAGTGTTTCTTGCTAAAGCGGGCTCAAATAGAGGAAGGTCCCAAGGGCAAAGACTATCCATCTGAGATGGAGATTGTCTATTTTGAAGACGAGAAGGAGATGCTTGTTGAGGCATTCAAGAAGATTGATGCTTACCCGATTGTGTTGACATTCGTCGGTGATGCGTTTGACTTGAACTACCTCTATCATCGTGCTGAGAAGCTGGGCATCGATATGGCCAAACACTGTCCAATATACTTGGGCAGGGATGTGGCGCTTCTCCAAAGAGGCGTGCATGTGGACATGTATCGTTTCTTGAAGAACCCATCAATCCGTCTTTACGCACTATCGGGAGCTTATGAGCAGTTCAATCTGGAGTCGATAGTGCAAGGTCTACTCGGTGTGGGCAAGCTCGGGCTTAGTGATGAGATATCCGCCTTACCATATAACGAACTGGCCCATTATTGTTGGCGCGACGCGAACCTGACTCTACGACTCACTACCTTCGACAGCAACCTACTACTACGTCTCATAGTGTTGCTCATGCGAATCTCCCGACTATCAATGGAGGACGTGACCCGGTTGTACATCTCATCATGGATTCAATCCATGTTCAGACAGGAGCATAGGTCACACGGATACCTGATTCCTCGCCGAGTTGACATCGATAGTGTGAAGTCAGCTGAGGCTCAGACGGAGGCCGTCATCAAGGACAAGAGTTTCAAAGGCGCGATCGTGATTGAGCCCGTCGCAGGGGTCCACTTCAATGCGACAGTGCTTGACTTTGCCAGTCTGTATCCGACGATTATGAAACACCACAACATCAGCTACGAAACTATAGACTGCCCTCATGAGTCCTGCCGGACGAACCCGAAGAACCGTGTTCCCGAAACGGATCACTGGGTCTGTACTGAAAGAAGAGGAATGGTAAGCGAAACGATTGGTTTCTTCAGAGATACTAGAGTCAGATGGTTCAAGCCCAAGAGCAAGGACGAGGCGCTCGACGAAGCAACCCGAAATTGGTACGGAGTCGTAGAGAAGGCCCTCAAGGTGTTTCTCAACGCGTCCTATGGTGTAACTGGTGCTCAGCATTTCGAGCTATTCTGCATGCCAGCGGCAGAGAGTGTCACTGCATATGGTAGGAATGCAATCATCAAGGCTAAGGAGAAGGCAGAGTCGATGGGCGTCCGGGTCTTGTACGGAGATACAGATTCTGTCTTTCTCGATAATCCTACTGACGAACAGCAGAAGCAGCTCGTTCGTTGGTCCCAGGAGGAGCTAGGAATTGACCTGGAAGTCGAGAAGACTTTCAAGTATGTGGCACTGTCTGAGCGAAAGAAGAACTACATAGGAGTCTACAAGTCTGGATGGGTTGAAGTCAAGGGGCTAAGCGGAAAGAAACGAAACACGCCCGATTTTGTCCAAGACGCGTTCCGCCAGATGCTTGAGGTCTTGAGCAAAGTGGACAGTGTGGAGGGCTTTGAGACTGCCAAGGGTGAGATACGAGAGATTGTCAACAGTGCCATTGACCGGCTTGAGGGCAAGAGCGAACCCTACTCTCCTGATGAACTGGCATTCAGGGTTCAGGTCACGAAGCGACTCTCTGAGTATGGCATGTCGAAACCTCAACATGTGCGAGCAGCGGAAATGCTTCAGAACAGCGGTTTTGATGTTCCTCCTGGAACCATAGTAGAGTACATCAAGACAAAGGACGGAGATGGCGTACTACCAGTTGAATTGGCTCGTGACAAGAGCTACTGGTTGGACAAGGACAAGTACATCGATACACTTCGTTCAGTATTTGAGCAAGTCCTTGATTCAGTGGGTATTGACTTCCAGGAACTTCTCGGTTTCACAACTCTGGATCAGTTCTTCTGAACCAAATATAAGGAAGTGGGGATACACATCTGGTGAATATACAAGTCGAATAAATTCTTATAGCGTGCTACGCTTCAACCGCTAAGGGACTGCCGCAGACGACTCATTGACGGCGGAGTTGAAAAGATGCCGAACTTCAGGGAATTCTTCCTTCATAAGCCTCTCATTCTCTTGAGGCCTACTGAAATCGAAGTGTCTGCGAAGGAATTCATTTCCACCTATGCTTCTTACATGGAATCGATTGGAATTGTCGGAAAAGGGCCCTCAGGGCATGCGATGTATCCAAGTCGAACTGCACCCGTTACAGAAGAGCACACACAACTCTTCGAGGATCTTGTCAGTCTGTCAAGTACTCTAGACATTCACACTGCTGCAAGCATGGACTTCTACACTGATGCATGGTTCGCAAAGGATCCCAAGTATCACACTATTGCGCCTCGCGGCGAGTCCATGCCTCACCAAATCTGTCCGAATAGGAACGAGTTCTGGGAGTACGGTGCTGAGCTTGTGGGCGAATTGGGTTCCTATCCGATTGATGAGATACTGCTATTCGGCGCCGGATTCATTCGTGACCACTTCTGTTTCTGCGACAGATGCAGAAGCGAGTTCGCACCTCTTGTCGACCAAGAGCCAAGTCGTCTGACTTACGAATATATCGCCGAAGACGAGGAGAATCACGCAAAGTGGCACGACTGGAGAGCTGCAAAGGTCAACGAGGCACTGAAACATCTCCAAGAAGCGGCAAGAGATGTCGATGAGAAGGTTGAGAGAGAAACTCCCTTGAGAATATCCGTTGAAGTTCTTCTGGACCCTGAAACTGGATTCTCTGAAGGTGCCAGGGGTCAATATGGGTACGATTACAAGAGTATTCTTGAAATAACGGGCAACATACTCATCAACCTGTATCCATGGAGTCCTATAATCCCAAACCAGGGATCAAGCGAATATGACGAACTGGTGGAGTCTCTGTACTTCACAAAGGAGTTCCAGCGCCGCGGCGGAATGGCAACACTGTTTCGTTGGGGAGTTTCCTCTATTGAGCAGCTCCTAGAGTTGAAGGCGCTAGCAAAGGATGCGGACATCGACCGCGTGAGCACCACTTTCAGCTATCCAAGTGACTACTCTACTAGACGTGAGAGTGCGATAGGCAACTACTAGCTATCGTCACTTATTGTGGCACTCCACACCAAGGACAGACCTTCGTCTCTGCACGAAATGTTCTGCCACATGAAAAACAGAATGTCCTGCTCTCTCTTTCATCAGAATCCGTGCTGAAAGGACTCAGTTCTCCTTGGGCAAATAGTGCTCCCAGTCCCTCAACATTCTCGCCGGAGCGAATTCCGCAGGTCGGGGCAGATGCAAGCCCTCCTTGAGAGCTGGGTTCATCCCCAAAGAGACTACTCAGGTCTGCATACGAATCTGATGGATCACGCTCGGAATACCTCGCTGAGCGATCCACAACCTGGGATGAATCGTGACTTCGCATCCATGGATCGGAAGTCCTATCCTGGCCTCTATCATGCAGATGTGTTGAGCGTTCAAGCGAATCAAATTCCCGGCGATATTCGTCAGAACCATACCCTCTGTCAGATACAGGCTCATTTGCCAGTCTGTACCGTCGTTCCCCGTAGGCTCGGGCCTCTTCACCATAGGATAGTCCCTTGGCAGAGTCGATGAATCTCATGTGAGCATCTTCCTTCAATCGACCATACTCATCTGGAGTCAGGCCCAACATCTCTAGAGCACGATCTCGTTCGGCACATCTCCTCGAAACGGGACAACAGAAAGCCAGACTTCCATGACAAAGACTGGCCATAGCCCGATCCTGTCTGGATTTGAAGATGGGGGTTATCCTTCTCCTACCCACCATGAGCGAGTCTCCAGCAGCAGTCAATTCGCTATATCCAGACTGCGCCAGTGCCTCCACCAGCTCTCTGGCTGGATATGCTCTGCCATCAATGATGACGGTGCCCTCTGTCCTATCTAGCCTTACAGGACGGTCAGAAGACTTGCTCCCTTCATACGGATATCGCGTTATGGTCACCCCAGTTTACTTTGATACGCAGAAACTTGCTGAGTCATCGAATACAATTCTATGTATTACGCTGGTAGAGTGTCCAAAGCAGTCCCATAGGAGCGATACTTTTATCATTAGCTACCAAGTGTCCGAGGCTCAATTGATGTGGGCGTTCTTGCCCGAACGCATCCCCGTCATCGAACATCCAATTGAGGTCATGATAACATGGGATGTAAAGCCGAAGGCGCCGCGCAAGGCTTCACCCTCCTTGGTGCAGTGGTTCTGCTGGTGTATGCTTTCCAGATGCTTATTGGCGGAGTCAACCTCGCGCTGAGTGGAATCTTTGAGGGCGTCATAGAAACGGTCTTGGCAATTACGCTCATACTGATTGTTGTTCTGGCTGTAGATGCCTCTGGTTATGTCTACTGGAGGATTGCGAAGAACGGCGGTCTTCTGGCGGTTTTCGGATTCATAGCCATCATGGTTGTACTCCGCCATGTCAGCTTCGATATTATCGGATGGTTGATGAATGCAGGGACACTTGCTGGTCTGATGATTCTGATCGCTGGAATCTTGGTAATTAGCAAGAGTTGATTCAAGGAGATAAAGGCAAATGGCTGATTTGAAGAAGATCGGACAGCTCCTTGTCCTCCTAGGAGGCATTGTAGGACTTCTATTTGGGATTCTCATTGCCCTGAACATGGGTTTTGTACTCTTACCGGGGGTAGGCCTTGTAGGTTTCATTGGAAGTCTGGTTACTGGAGTTATCCTTGTCCTGCTCTCACTCATTGTGCTTGCAACGAGTGGGGCAGTAAATATACCGGCACTGAAGTTTGACAACAACTGGATTGTGCTACTGATACTGGGCATCTTGATGTACGTCTTCGGCGGTGATCTCGGAGCCATTCTTGTCATCATCGGCGCCATACTGTATGTTGTCAAGTAGTCGCGAGAATGCGAACCTGTTGAATTGAGCGGGTCTGAGGGTCGGACTCGTTCTTTCACGCATTCTGATTGACGGGCCTTCACTTCGTAGTGGGTGCGCCGTATCCGGAAGTTAGATAATGGAGTGGCACCCCGAGCGACGCGTTTCCCATGGTGGTTTTACTATGGATGACAGGCATATCCAGCTTCTGAAGGACTTGGGATTCGACGACATCGAATCTGGCAAGATGACGAATGACTACTGGAAGGAGAGAGCAGCAGACGCTCTAGCTATCACGACTCAGGACAGAGATGTCTATGGTTGTCTTGACCATACTAGGGGCGAGGGAGTCAAGATCTACGATGTAGAGGGAACAGAATACCTTGACGTGACAGGCGGTGTAGCAGTTCGAGCGCTAGGGTTGCGGTACAAACCGTTTCTCGACTTCGAAATGAGCATCAATGATGTAGTTCATGAGTTCCCCGGTATGGACTTTGATGCCATTCCTCAGACTCTTCTTGCAGAGCGGTTGGCTCAGATCAGTCCAGGTGGGCATAAGAAACGTGTTGTCTTCACAACCTCTGGAGGTCGTGCAGTAGAGGGCTGCATGAAATCCGCTATGGACCTCTCAGGTCGACGAAGATTCGTGGCCTTCAGACCCGCCTTTCACGGTAGAACTGGGTATGCTCTTGCTCTGACTTCTACGAATTCTAAACACAAGTCTGGATTCCCCCAAGGGGTGGATGTGATTCGAGTCTTCTATCCCTACTGCTATCGATGTCCCTACGGGCAGGAGGTTGAAGACTGCAACCTAGAGTGCGTTGAAGCGCTGAGGTATGCGTTACAGGTCGAGGGTAATGACATCGCTGCCACTGTCATGGAACCCATTGGAGGCGAGGGTGGACTGATCGTGCCGCCCGCCAAGGCAGTGAAAGGAATGTATGAGGTCACGAAAGAGTGTGGTGCATTCTTCATGTCCGATGAAGTTCAAGCTGGCATGGGCCGTACGGGCAAGTGGTTCGCCGTTGAGAATCATGGCGTCGTTCCCGACCTAATCTCCATGGCGAAGGCACTGGGTGGTGGGTATCCAATGGGCGCATCTATCGGTCCTGCACCGATGTATACGGCCGGATCACGTCATTCTGAAACCTTCTCTGCAGAGCCAAAGATGTCACTGCTCTCGCTTTGGATTCTCAAACACATTGAGGACGGAGCCTTCCTGGAGAGCAACGCCGAGCGTGGCACCTACTTGAAGAAGAGACTCAACGAACTGAAGGACAAACACGAGGTTGTTGGAGATGTCAGAGGCATCGGCCTGATGGCTGGCGTGGAGTTTGTCAAGGAAAAGAAGTCCAAGGAGAAGGCGCCGAAGCTGAGAGACCGGATACTCAAGAACGCGGTACAGAAGCAGAATCTCTGGATTCTGGGAGCAGGTCAAAACGTGATAAGATTCACACCAAGCTATGTCATCACGAAAGACGATATCGATGCGGTCGTTGAGCGGCTTGACAAAGCCATCAAGGACAGCCTGTGACAAGAATCATTCTATAGTCTGGAGCCGGATCTGACTGGGATGGTACTCGTCCTTCCGCGCGGATGTGTAACTGGAGAGCGGCGACCTTATTATGTCCAGGTTGAAAGCATGAAGAGAACAGTCAACACAGACTCAGGAGAAACATCTTCATGGGCACCCCCTCCATCAACAGCAGTGATTCAGATCGGCCAATCGATAGTCAAATGGACTTCATTGAGTTTGAGGGGGACATAGATCCTGAGATATCCATCCCCAACAATTCCAAGATACTCATACTCAGCCGTGATCAGTCGTTCTTGACACATGGTCTTCACAAGTTCCCTGCTAAGTTCTTTCCCGAGTTGCCACGCTACCTCATTAGGAGGTACTCAAGAGAGGGGCAACTGGTTCTCGATCCAATGTGTGGAAGCGGGACTGTCCCCCTTGAAGCCATGTTGTCAAACAGGAACGCAGTCGGTATAGACATCGACCCGATGGCACGACTGATCACCAAGACCAAGACGACTCCGATAGATGACAATGTCCTTAGAAAGGCTCAGGAGAGAGTGATACGGGCGATAGGAGAAAGAAGGGGCAACCCCAAGCACATGCCTCATATTCCTGAGTTCAACTATAGAGATACTTGGTTTCGAGAACATGTACTCAGGGAGCTCGGTGTGATATTGGAGAGCATACTCCAAACGGGCTTCTCAGAAAGCGTAACTGACTTCCTACGTGTAGTGTTCTCATCGATTATAAGAGATGTTTCGAATGCAGACCCCCACTGCACTAGGACTGTCATTCGGAAGAATCTGGTCAAGAAGATAGAACCCGGGGACACATTAGGATGGTTTTGTACGACCCTCTCCAGACAGATTGAGGGAATGAGAGAGCTCCTTCAGTTGGGCAATCTTCAAGAGTTTGGAACAGTTCAGGTTCCCGAAGGCAACGCGATTGAAACAGGACTAGACGATGAGAGCATCACTCTTGCGGTGACCTCTCCACCATACATCAACGCCGTTGACTATCCACGAACCCATCAATTGGAAATGTACTGGCTGGGGCTGGCAGAGGAAGGCCCACTTTCAAGAATGAAAAGAAGGTACATCGGGACGGAAACTGTCTACAAGAGGGAGTATGAGCAGCTGAGAGTTTCTGGCCTTGAAACCCTTGATCCAATATTAGTGAAGATCTTTGAACAAGACCCGCGTCGTTCTTACATCACATACAAGTTCTTCGAAGACATGAAACTGCAATTCCAAGAGATGGCCCGGGTTCTGGAACCTAGTGGACGCTATTGCGTGGCTATAGGTAACAATGTGATCCGCGGAGTTGAGGTTCCTTCACATGAGGTTCTATGTGAAATCGCCGTTAGCGATGATGTAGGGTTCAAAATCGAGAAAGTCTTCTTCTCCGCACTGATTCGGCATTTCATCCGCATCCCTCGCAGAGAACGTATGCCAGGCGAGTGGATTCTCATTCTTGAGAAGACTTGACCCTCACAAACTCTCCAACGCTATCGATTACCTTCTCCATTGCCCAAAGAGAGTCGTTGACTCCTCCAGGGACCTCCATAGCATGGTTGGCATCATCAACCACGACCGCCTCACCATTGGTTGCTTCTACAAGCCTTGCCAGAATGTTCTCATCATAATGTGGATCAGCCGAACCAATAACAAACAGCGACTCAGGCCTATACTTCTCTATCTGTTGTGTGACTTCCTCCATCAGAAGTAATGGGGTGTGCCAAATCACCTTGTGTGCAGATGACTTGGGGTATGAGTCCAGAATGTGGCCTATGGCAATGGTCCCCAATGACTTGCCTACCAGAATCTCAAGACGCAACTCGACTTCATTGAGTACTGTTTCGTAAGCAGATTCTACATCGTCATACAGCCATCTGAATTGCTCATCACGCTCAAGTGACTCGAAATCTGGATTATTGAAGTACTGGTAGTCGACGCTCAGTACGTTGATTCCATTGTGAAGCAGACTGCTAATCGTGTAATACAGGAGTGGTGCCTGCGCGGTGTAGCCTCTTCCGGGGAACACAAAAGCAAGCCTGTCAGACTCCTCTTCAAGCAGGCGGAGTGTATTGGGGACTTCTAGCTCTCTATGACCACGAATCGCTAGACTCTCAAAACGGTACATGACATTCCCTTTGGCACGCATCGTGATAAGACCTGCGTAGGACTCCTGAGGGATGAGAAGCGAATCCTTATTTGGAGATGTGATACCCACGAGTCAAAACTAAACGGAGGTACGTTAAACCATGGTAACAACTTTCAGGTGGGATCATGTTTGCCCAACGCTCGTTCTTAGCCCTACCTCCGTCTGCGAAGTTTCTCTACGTGCTGCTTAAGGCCAGGCGCCGGATGTCCCGACAGGATATCATCAGCAGGACCTTCCTACCTCCTCGGACTGTGAACTACGGTCTCAGTCGACTTAAGGACCTAGGTCTTATCCGGGAGTATGAGCACCACGAGGACAAGCGACGGACGTTATACGAGCTGGTTTCGGCGCCCATGTAGACCGAATGGCAATACTGACGATGTCCCCAAATGCAACATGGGGACCTCGTCCCCCCTCTCTCCAAAACTGTCCAAAAGCCTCATAATGCAATTCTAGGCTCTGAGTTACAGCGACGAGGCGAAACCCAATGGACTTCTATGAAAAGGCAGGTGTCGAACCAATCGGGGAAGAAACTCGTACACACCTTAGCACAGAGATTACGACACAGATTGTGGATGCTGAGGTCGTCCTTCAAGGATGGGTTCACATATTGAGGGACAAGGGCAAAATCAAGTTCCTGATTTTAAGGGATGAAACTGGCACTGTGCAGATTACTGTCCCTGAGAAGAAGGTTTCTAAGGAGGTCTTCGATGTTTGTGGACAACTCAAGCCTGAGTATGCAGTTTCTGTCAAGGGCAGAGTTGTCACTGCAAAGCAGGTTGAGTCCGGTGTTGAGGTGATACCTAGCCGCATACGGATAATCAACACGTCTCACCGAATACCAATAGACGTAGTTGAAGGAAAAGTCGACATCGACCTTGACACTCGGCTTAACCACCGAATCCTTGACCTAAGAAAACCAAAGATAAACGCAATCTTCCGTGTTCAGCACTCCCTAGTGAGATTTGCCCGTGAGTATCTAGAGGCAAATGGATTCGTGGAGATCCATACTCCGAAGATTGTTGCTGAGGCCACTGAAGGAGGAGCCAATCTGTTTGAGATCAAATACTTTGACAAGAAGGCATACCTGGCTCAGAGTCCGCAGTTCTACAAGCAGCTAATGCTTCTAGCGGGTTTTGGTCGAGTCTTTGAGATTGCACCTGTCTTCCGGGCCGAGAAACACAACACACGTCGCCACGTGAACGAATACACGTCCTTCGACTATGAGATGGCTTGGATCACGGGTGTCGACGACGTGATGAAGATGGAGGAACAGATGCTTCACTATTCCTTTAAGAAGACTGCACAGGCATCTGCCACGGAGCTCGAGCTTCTTGGGGTCGAGCTTGAGATGCCAAAGGTTCCTTTCAAGCGAATCAGGTATGAGGAAGTAATCGGTCTTCTCAATCAGGAAGGCAAGGAGATGTCAATCACCGACGACATAGACCCTGAGGGAGAACGTCTTCTGGGAGAGATATTCCCCCGAGAGTTTGGGACTGAAATGGTCTTCATCACGCACTATCCGCTTGAATTGCGCCCTGCATACACGATGCCTAGCCTTACCGACGAGGGAATGACTGAGAGTTTCGACCTTACGTACAAGGGCATGGAGATTACGACTGGTGGGCAACGGATTCATCTCTATGATCTTCTGGTCGAGAGGTTCAAAGCGAAGGGTTTCAATACTGATGATTTCGCGTTCTACCTCGACCCCTTCAAGTACGGAGCACCACCGCACGGAGGTCTCGGCCTAGGCGTAGAACGTCTGACAATGCAACTGCTGGGGATTGAAAACATCAGGGAGGCCACGCTTCTCCCCAGAGATAGAGACAGAATCACTCCGTAAATCGTGAGTTGATAATACTCTCCCTTATAGTAGCATCTCTTCCATTTCTCTACACGGCCAGTCAGGGCCATGTAGTTGAATGAAGGTACACCTGATGCAGGAGCGACTTCAGTCAGAACTCTACGCTTCTATTGCCACCTTAGACCAACTGAAGAAGATGTTCGACATGGGAGTTGTCGATATCAAATCATATCAGAGAGAATCTGAGGCATTGGCAAGAGAGGTGAAACACAACATTGATGATCTGCGACGCGTGGGCCTTGATGTCTTATACTTCTTGGAATCAGAGCGACTACCAGAGCGTTTTGGAGATGCCCTCAGATTATTGAATCTTCAAAGACACGATGCTCGCTCGAGAACAGATGGAATGACTTTGGAAGAGTACTACGACTACATAGGTCTCGCAATCCTAGACGTTGCCACAGCCAACGCCTCAAAGGGTCTCATGGGACTGGCAGAACTAATCGTAGAAGTTGTGAAGCGTCTTCCTGATCTGAAGAACGTGAGCTACAGTGACGTAATCGAATCAGTGAATCGTGTATCAGAGAACGGTCTCATTCCTGGTATTCGTACACTGGCCGGAGGTGTGAAAGTAGTGGAGCTGCGTCCCCTCGAGTTGCGTCGGGACCAAGCAGATGTTGTAAACCTTGCTGCCTCCAAGGGCCATGTTTCTGTCGAAGAGGTGATGATGCAGTTCAAGTGGTCTGAGGACCATGCACGCCAAGTCTTGGCGAGTCTAGTAGACGCCGGAATGGCCGTGGCTGATATTCGATTCTCTACTGGCGGTCGATACTACTTCCCCGGTCTGAGAGCCAGAGATCAACGTGATGGTTCAATGGGTTCTGCTCGTTAGACCTTGACCTTTATTGCACCCTTCTTCTTGTCTACCCAGTCCGCCAATCCTCTGTCGACCATGATTCTCATAACCGCGCGAAGATCCTTCTCGGGCAGACTGGCGAAGTCTTGCTTCTCCTCCTGTATGACGATTGACTTGATATCAAGTCTCAACTTACCTGTCCTCAAGGCCCATTGATAGATTATGTCCGCCCAGTCCTCAAGATATCTCCAGTAGACGCGTAGCTGTCTTTTTGTGTCGTCAAGCCACTCTGCAATCTCTTTCTTGACCAAGACCTCGCCGACAAGAAGAAACGAGTCTACCTTCCCGGCTATGTCTTTGAATGGTGCATTCTTGATGAACATAGTCACTGACAGTACGTGGACTCCATTCGCTTCCGCCCACCCTAGAAGGAAGTCTGCCCACTCCTCAGCCCACATCTGTCTATCTTCCTCTCTAGGCGGAATACTGTACATCCATTCGGTTTCATCTATGCCGCCCCATGGTGGGAGAAGTACTATCTCAACAGTCACAGGCTTCGTTTCTTCAACACCTACGGCTTCTGTCGCCGTACGAACTTCCTCTGGTGTGATTGCGGCCTCCTGTTGTATGATTTGGACTTCGGATTTCTGAGGTTCCTCAACACTCTGAGATTCAACCACATCTACTTCTTCTGCCTTTACCTCTACTGTGTCCTGCTGAGCCTTCTCTTTCTTCTTCTCTCTTTGCTTCTCTCTGACCCCCAAAACCTACGAACCCTCCGCCCAGTCAATGTATCTCTTGACGTCCTCTGGAGATGTTGCCGGCTTTATGTTCTCAATCGCCTGGAGAAAGTCCGTTCTTGAAACGGGTCGGATCTCCAGTATCTCTTCATCATCATCCATCTGACCTGTATGCTGGAGATCTCTTATGGGCTCCATGGCTGCTTCGCGGCATACGACACTGATGTCCCGACCACTATATCCCTCACTTAGGTCGGCCAGTTCTTCATAGTCGACCTCGGGGGCGACATCGATTTCCTCCATGTGGATCTGAAAGATGTGTTTCCTTGCTGTCTTGTCAGGAAGTGGGACATGAATCTTCTTCTCAAATCGGGACCTGAGCGCAAAGTCCAGCTCCCATGGCAGGTTCGTAGCGCCGATTACGGTAATTCTGTCCTCAGGGTTGCTAGCAAGTCCCTGTAGCTCTGTCAAGAGCTGGGTCTTCAGCCGTCTCTCTCCTCCCACGTCGTCGCCAGATCTGGAAACCCCCACAGAGTCAAGCTCGTCCATGAATATTATCGCTGGTTGGCTCTTTCTTGCCAACTGAAAGAGGGTCATGACAAGCTTCTCTGATTCTCCCAACCACTTACTGACAATGTTCCCAGCTGAAACATTGAAGAAAGTGGCATTGACTTCTGCCGCAACTGCCTTTGCTATCAGAGTCTTGCCACAACCTGCTGGGCCGTAGAAGAGGATTCCTCTCCATGGTTGTCTCGCCTTTGGCTTAAACAGCTCGGGATGTTTCATCGGGGCAACGATTGCATCGTGAATGGCCTGTTTGGCAGACTCGAGGCCTGCCACTTCGGACATACTGGTACTTGGCCTCTCTGTGATTATGGTGTCTGAGATCATCTCCTTCAGTCTTCGCGTGTCCTCATCCTCTTCAAGGTCCACTTCTGGTTCCTTCTCCATGAGGGGTTCCGTGTCTTCTGCGGGAGCAGGAATCAAGGGCTTGGTAAGCCCCTCTGGCAGTCCTCTGGCCTTCTTCTTTATTCCAGAAATGTAGCGGACTCTATCTACACACTCTTGAGCCCTGTCAAGATAGTGCTTCTGTACTGAAGGAAGCGAGGCCGCATTTGACAACTTGATTAGAATCTTGCTCGCTTTGAGATAGTACTGCGACGCCTCCTTCTTCATGCCCCTTTGATCCAACTCTATGGCCTTGTTTAGGAGGTTTCTCAGGCCTTGGTCTAGCCTATCAGACATCCGAGTTCAGGTCTATTGGAGCCTATCGACGTTAATAACTTCTGTGTGACCCAACCATATACGCTGGTAAACCAATGCTAGGGTGACCAGACCTCTTGATTACGGACTATCCTGCGAAGGTTTAAACGCTGAACCTCCAAGCTAGACTCTAGGGTTTACCCCGCAAACATGGTGAGCTTCTTGGATTCGCTTAGGAAGGCATTTTCATGGGGTCGCAAGCGTCCCGATGTAGGAGAGGTTTCAAGTCAGCTCCGAATATTAGCCAAACAGCTAGAACGACAGAGAGACAAGCTGGAGAAAGAGGAGCGAGACACAAAGAATCGAGCTGTAAAAGCTAGGAAGGCCGGGCAGGTTGATGCATTCCGAACGTATGCGACTGAGATGGTGCGCTTTCGTAGATTTGCTCTCTCCGTAGACAAGTCGAGGCTACAGATACTGAAGATCTTGGCTCATCTGAACCGTGCACAGACTTCTGCAAAGACGAGCCGTGCTCTCGAGGAAGTCGGGAAGATTCTCGGCATGTTAGGTGATACATCAGATGCGAAGAAGCTTGTGGAGAACGTTGATGAGATTGCACGCCGTCTGGATGAGTTTGAGATTGAGGCTGAGATATCTGCTGACGCCCTTGACATGACCATGGATGTGAGTTCTGACGACTTGGCAACTGCGATGCAGGAACTTGATGTAGAAGCAGGGTTAGCGGAGGCTTCCGCTGTCACAAAGCCAGCAACTGAGAGTGAGTCTCTCGAAGAGGATATCAAACGGCTGGAACGCGAGCTCGGGATCTAATCACCATCTGTATCTGCTCAACTCTCGAGCAATACGTTCAATCTCACGTTTGGTGTTATAGGAGTCACGCATAAGCCCCCGATACCGTCTGATGAAGTCCTCCGTTACGAGGTGGCCATTCCGCATCAACCGTATGGTTTCATCAATGGCATCATCAATCTCTATCGCATCTCTTCTCAAGGTTTCCAGTTCTCTATTCTCCTCGAGATACCCGTGTCCAGTCCGACCATACATATCCTGCAGGTGATTCCTGAACCTACTTGAGTTGTCGTGGTAGTCTTTTCTGAAGGCGTAGTCGCGGTACCTGTCGGGGTCCAGATCCCTAGTCGTAGCAAATTGACGCCGTGATGATGGTTCCTCGCGAGACCATTGGTTGTCGCCCGATAGGAGTGCATAGACAAGCCCCTCTATCTTGAGTCGAACGTCACTGATGCTCACGGACTTCTGCTCTATCTTCCTCACTCTCTGCAAGTCGGTCTGCATATACTTCTCGAATCTTCTGGCGATTTCGAGATAATCCGGGAGGACTTTCTTTGTTTCCTCATTACAGGAGATTCTCAGATTCCCCTGCTTCAATCGAAGCACAAGCTTCTTCGAGAGTCTACCGACTTCCTCTATCTCTTTGAGGTAGACGAGCGGAAAGTCGAAGATTGTTTCGGTCTTCTTACGAAGCCTGCCAGTTTCGGCGATGAAGATTATCCTCTTGTTCGTGATGAACAGCGTTCCTTCCGCTTTGTCCTGCTTGAGGAAATTGCTACCTACTACCTTGATATCTGGCAGGGCGCACACTGGCAGCTCGTTGACTGATAATTCAACATGCTCGTAGAACTCTTTGAACTCAGTCCTATGATAGCTCAGCCCTTCAAGCTGTGTACTGACGTCTGCCAGTTTTGGCATCACCTCATTAAGAGCGTCGTCCACGTTCTGCTTGTAGTGATTGCTAATCTCGGTCACTCTGTTTGTGACTCCTTCAATGAAAGGGAACTGTTCTGGAATCCACCTATTATAGTCAATCAGCCCGGAAGTTTCCGCGGCCATTCTTCGAGCTACTATCTCTGCTTGGTTTCCAATCCTGTTCTTAATTGCTGGAAGCTCTTCTTGAATCGACTCGATCTTGTCTTCCAACCAGTGATAGTGTAGGAAGTTCGCCATTCTCAATGAAACAAGTATCCTCTTTGCCGAGTCAAGTCTGTTCGCAAAGTCGCGAAGCTTCGTGTGGCCGTGCTGTATATTCATTATGGCCTGACGCAGTTCCTGTGCCAAGCTTCTTCTCTTCTCTTCCAAGAGAATGATGCGACTGGAGTGGCATTTAGGACACATGTCCATTGTTCGTCGGCCACTGCTGATCCTGTCTGATCCGCATTCGGGACAGACCTTTGTTTCTTCGTCCAAGTCTGAACGGCCTATTGGTGTGTGGCAGTCTCTGCAAATCTGATACTCACTTGACCTAGGTTCTAGGCAGGCTGAACACACTACCGAACCACAATCTTCACACATATGGCTGGCAGTGTTACGTTGACACAACGGACATCGTTGGGAAGATGAATCTAGAGTCAAGTGTATACCTCCTGTGTCCTGTTCTGTAACAATTCTCAGCTAAGAATAACCCGTGTATCACGTCGGTATTAGTAGGTCACAGTCCACATCAGTTATAATGGGGAACCCCTCTCAGCGGCGACAATCGAGTATCGAGTGATGTTAATGGAAGATCTTGCACAGGCCGCGATTGAGGCAGCTTTGGATGGAGGCGCAACTTTCGCCGATGTTAGAATTGAGAACACTGTCACCACAATCATCGAGATGAGTGATGGAGTGACAAAGAGGTCTCTAGCCTCTCGTCTTAGAGGTGCTGGGATTCGAGCATTTGTGGACGGGGCTTGGGCATTTGGTCAGACAACTGACCTCACGTTGAAAGGAATGCGAGATACTGGCGCGTCATTGGGTCGATTAGCTGTCGCAACCAAATCGAAGGTGATGGAGCGGTTCGATGTTGACGGTCCAACATTCAAGGACCGCGTTGAGTACAAGGTCAAGACACCATTCGAGGATGTATCGTTCGAGGATAAGATGGCCTTCACTAAGATGCTTGATGAACAAGCTAAGGCCTTCGACAGCCGAATCGTGAACACTAGGACAATCTACGGTGATCTGTGGACAGAAATGTACGTTGCCAATTCACTCGGCACAAGTGTATGGAGTGAAACGTCGTTGCCTCGCATCATCTCAGTGTCTTTTGCCAAGGATGGAACAAGCAGACAACGTGCATTCAAGTCACATGGATCACGAGGTGGCTATGAGGAAATGGAGAAAGAACGGCCTCAGAAAATAGGCACGGAGTCTGCTGAGATGGCAGTCAATCTTCTCTCATCTATTGCAGCGAAGGGTGGCACCTATGATGTCGTAATGGACCCCGTTCTGAACGGTGTGATGGTTCATGAGGCCTTTGGACACGCATGTGAAGCAGACAATTGGCCCGCTCATACAACTGTCCTAGAGGATAAAGTTGGAAAGAGTGTCGGCCCTGAACATCTCAACTTGAGCGACGATCCAACAATGCCTGGTGAGAGGGGTTCGTTTGAATACGACGCCGAGGGAACTAGGACAAGAAAGAGGCACTTAGTCAAGGACGGCCTACTGACCGACCTTCTTCACACACTAGAAACCTCCGTTCGCTTGGACATGGAGCCTAACGGGTCCGCCAGGGTTCAGTCCTTCATGTATCCTCCGCTGGCTAGGATGTCAAACACCTTGATGGAGCCAGGCGACTGGGACGTAGACGAGTTGATTGCTGACACTAAGGACGGCATTCTGCTGTGTAGTTTCAACTACGGTTACACAGACCCATCAAAGGGTCAGTTCCAGTTTCAGGCCAGTCACGGCTATCTCATTGAAAAGGGCGAGATCGGTCAGATGGTAAGAGACGTTTCGCTTGCAGGGCAGATCTTGGAGGTACTCGCCAAGATTGATGCAATTGGCAAAGACTTCGAGATGGACGCCGGTACTTGCGGAAAGGGTGGTCAATCGGTCCCTGACATGAGTGGAGGTCCTCACGCTCGCATCAGAAGCGTTCCTGTTGGGGGGATGTGAGATGAAGGGAGAAATCATTGACATAGCAGAGAAGACTGCTCGGAGAGCTGAGGA
>Ga0209427_10000980_pt1 | contig 32149 bp, 34 predicted proteins | sample DeeMarSWOR136_30_FD_187465 | JGI IMG/M metagenome (GOLD analysis project Ga0209427, IMG submission 187465) | Marine sediment microbial communities from White Oak River estuary, North Carolina - WOR-1-36_30 (SPAdes) (version 2) | ecosystem: Environmental > Aquatic > Marine > Intertidal zone >...
GAGGCTCTCCTCGACGCGCACGCCCATGTATGAGGTTATGTTAATGATGCTTCCACCACCCTGCTCCTTCATGATGGGAGTTATCTCTTTCGCCAAGAAGAACGGCCCCTTGAGGTTGACGTTCATTACCGTGTCCCACTGCCACTCCTCAACGTCCAGCAGGTCTACCATGAAGCTGGACCCGGAGCTGTTGACCAGGATGTCAATCCTCCCGAACTCCTTCATGACCTGCTCGACGAAAGGCTTGATCTGATCCATCTTGGCGATGTGCAGCGCCAGCGGCAGCACCTTGCCGCCGGTCTTGGCCTTTATCTCTTCGGCGGCTTTATCCAGGTTTTCCTGTTTCCGACTGCTGATAACGACGCTGGCGCCGGCACCGGAAAGCGCTTCGGCGATGGCTTTGCCGATATCACCCGCACCGCCGATGACGACGGCTACCTTTCCATCGACTCTGTAGTCTTTTATATCCATTAAAAACTCCTTGGTAATATTTATAGACGGTATCTATCCAGCCGCCTATTCAACTTTAATAATGCAGGCGTTGGCCTGGGCCAGACCGCCGCAGATGGCGCCCATGGCATAGCCGCCGCCCCGCCGGCGCAGTTCGTACATCAGGTTCATTACCAGCCTAGCGCCGCTGGCGGTGTTGGGATGGCCGATGGCGATGGCGCTGCCGTTGATGTTCATTTTTTCCCGAATCGCCTTGTACTTGTTCTTGTCATTATCCACGGCTACCATCATCGATACCAGCGGTACGCAGGCAAACGCCTCGTTGATTTCCATGACCTCCATATCATCGAGGGTCATGTCAGCCTTTTTCAGAATTTTCTTCATGGCGACACCCGGACCTTCGGGCATGCGGCTGGCGTTAATCGCCACCGATACCGAGGCGACAACGGTCGCCAGTACTTCCAGCCCGAGCTCCCCGGCTTTCCCGCGCGTCATTACCAGTAATGCCGTGGCCCCGTCATTCAGGCCAGGGGCATTACCCGCTGTAATAGCACGGGTATTGTAGACCGTATTCAGCTTGGCAAGCCTCTCCATGCTCGTATCGGCGCGGTACTGCTCATCGATGTCCAGTATCTTGGGTTCGCTCTTGGGCTGGGGAATCTCCAGGGGCATTATCTCTTCTTTGAACTTACCCGCGTTCCAGGCATTGCCGTAGTTCTGATGACTGCGGAAGGCCCATTCGTCCATGTCCTCGCGGGTAAATCCGTACTCATGGGCCACGTTATCGCTGTCGACGGAAACCGGATTAAAATCTTTGTAGCCCAGAGCTACCAGCGGGTCTTCCATCTTGACATCGGCCAGACGGTAACCGCCGAAGCGGAGTCCCCTGACGACAAGCGGCGACTGCCCGAATGAGGTCGCGCCACCACAGATAGCCGTCTCGATTTCTCCGGCTTTCATCTCCAGGGCGGCCAGCCTCACCGCGTTCATCGCTGATACGCAGGCCATGTCGAAGGATATGGATACCGTTTCGTGGGGAAGCCCGGCCCGTATCAGCGATTGCCGTCCGGCGACGGGCGTATAGGGATCTCGACAGGCGGAGGTATCCCCGACGCCCCAGAAGACCTCGTCCACGGTCTCGGGAGAAACGTTGACCCTCTTCAGCACTTCCCGCATGGGAATGGCTCCAAGCTCGTAATAATCGTAGTCCCGCAGCGAGCCGCCGAACCTGCCAAACGGCGTCCTTACCGCGCTGACGATGACAACATCGTTCTTATCTACCATATTTTTTCACCTTTCATTAGCTTATTTGATTAAAAACCATCCGGATAATATGACGGTTGAAATATCTACTTCTCGCCGTAATCGTAAAAGCCGCGTCCGGTCTTGCGCCCCAGATCACCGGAGCGCACCATGTTCTTCAAAAGCGGTGCTGGCATCAGCCGTTCGCCGAACTCGGCGTACATCGTTTCCAGCCCGTGCATGACGACGTCGGCTCCGGCCAGGTCACACAACTCCAGGGGGCCCATGGGGTGGTTCAGGCAGAGTTTTACCGCCTTGTCGACCTCCTCAGGCTTGTTGCCGTCCATGACGCAGTAGAAAGCCTCGTTCATCAGCGCGTCCACCAGACGCGAAACGATGAATCCGGCGTAGTCCCTGGCTTCGCAGGGCTCCTTGTCGATGCTCTTAACGTACTCCTTGGCGGCTTCCAGGACGTCCTCGGAGGTATGCCTGCCCGGTATCACCTCGACGCCTTTCATCACCGGTACCGGGTTCATGAAATGTATGCCGATGACCTTTTCCGGTCGGCCAGTGGCGGCAGCGATGGCGCCGATGGGCAGCGACGAGGTATTGGTACCCAGGATAGCATCCTCCTTGCAGATGGCGTCCAGCTGCTTGAAAATACTTGTCTTCAGCTCTAACTCCTCCGGCGCTGCCTCGATTACCAGGTCGGCATCTCTGGCGTCGTTCAAATCGGTGGTGGTCTTGATTTTGGACATCAATTCCGCTTTTTCGTTTTCTTGCAGGGTACCCTTCTTTATCATCCTGTCCAGGCTTTTCTCGATGGTAGCCATGCCCCGGCTGAGAAACTCGTCCTTGATATCGGACATCGTAACGTTATATCCCGCCTGGGCGCTTACCTGGGCTATTCCATTCCCCATCGTCCCCGCACCCACTACAAAAACATTCTTAATTGCCACTTTACAGAACCTCCTTTTGCCATACTTGTCATTATCGGGCTTGACCCGATAATCCAGTCTCCCCTTATCCCCCTGGATTCCCGCTTGAGTTTACCCCGTACTTGATACGGGGCGGGAATAACAATAATACATTATTTATTCTTGAACTCGGCCTTTCTTTTCTCTACAAAAGCCTTCATACCCTCTTTCTGGTCTTCGGTGGCAAAGCAGAGGGCGAAGCACTGTGCCTCGTAGTTGAGGGCATCAGGAAGGCTCATGCTGGCACCGCCGGTCACCGCGGCTTTGGCCATCGCCAGGATAGCGCCGCTCCTGGTCAGTAGCTTTTCCGCCATCGCTCTGGCTTCTTTTTGAAGGTCTTCAACCGGCACCACTTTGTTCACCAGGCCGTAGCTCAACGCGGTGGCGGCGTCAATCATGTCCCCGGTATAAATCAGCTCTTTGGCACGCGTCATCCCGATCAGCCGTGACAGGCGCTGCGTGCCCCCTGCCCCGGGTATCACCCCCACGTTCACTTCGGGCTGCCCGAACCTTGCTTTCTCCGAGGCTATCCGCAGGTCGCAGCACATCGTCAGCTCACAGCCGCCGCCGAGGGCATAGCCGTTGATGGCGGCAATCACCGGCTTGCTCAGGTAATAAATCCTGTCCGATGCCTGGCGAGCAATCTCCACGAAGCTGACAATCTCCTGGCTGCTTTTCGGCGCCATCTCGGTGATGTCCGAGCCCGCCACGAAAGCCTTCTCGCCGCTGCCGGTGAGGATTATCACGCGCACCTCGTCATCCTTCTCAACCTCCCCGAAAACCTCGTAAAGCTCCGTATATACCTGGCTGTTAAGGGCGTTTAATGACTCGGGGCGGTTGATGGTTACGGTGGCGATACCACCTGCTTTCTCGTAAAGCAAAGTCTGGTAGGTCATGACCGTATCTCCTCTCTGCTCGTTTGGATGGTTCAGACAAAGTATTTGTTTTACGTGATTGCGGCGAAGGGGACTCCGCCGGAGAGAAAAATCCTTTAACAGTTTAAGCTAACAGGCTTAAACGTGTCAAGAAAAACACTCATTATCCGAATTGAACCACGCCCATCAACCTGCTGTTTTATAATACCCGGTATATTGTCAATATACATATAGGGATGTATAATCTATTGACTTAATAAATACATAACATAATACTGATGTAATTATCATGATATCTGATAAAACAAAGAACTGGTTCAGGAAAGCATCGGGAATCTGGCTACTGATTATGGGAATAGTCACAATGGCTTTAGTTTTCTACGGGTTCCCCAGGATTATTCAGGGCTCAGGAATGCTATGGGGTGGTATCTTCTTAAGTGTAATATTAGGATTATTCGGTATATTGCTTATATTGGCAGGAGTATCGATATTATACGAAACGCTATGGGGAATGGCCTTAATTTCCTCCATTATTTTGTGTCTTGCCTTGGTGTTTCTGTCACCCAACATAATTTATCCGGTTATCGGCTATGTTTTCCTGGGTATATCAGTAATATCCACGATTTTCTTATTCGTTGTGAAGAGCGAATTTTAGTGGCTGCTTTTTGCATTCCTGAAATATAGCATGCTATAATTTCCTGCCCATGCCGAACGATTTCTCCGAAATAGCTACTTATTATGACTAACTCTACGTCAAGCCGGAGGAATATCAGATAGAAGCCGAAAAGGCGATAACTCTCATAGGACAGTACCTGCAGAGTCCGGGTAATGACCTCCTCGACCTTGCCTGCGGTACCGGCGGTCACATCCCCTACTGGCTGCGGCATTATAGCGTCACCGGACTGGACCTCAGCCCGGAGATGCTGGCTGTTGCCCGGGAGAAATTCCCGAATATCGAGTTTCACCGCGGCGACATGGCGGACTTCGTTATCGATAAGAAGTTCGATGCTCTGGTCTGCCTGTGGGGCTCTATCGGATTCATGCGTACCCCTGATAACTTGAATAAAGCGCTGGTTAATTTCTCGGCACACCTAAAGTCCGGCGGCGTGCTTCTCCTTACCCCCTGGTCGACTCAGGAGGAGTTTGAGCCCAAGATAGTAGTGGAAGCGACTAAACACTCTGAAGTACGCCTGGCACGTATGGAGAACGTCAGGCTCAAGGCGCCGGGGCTGGTCGAGGTGGATTTCCATCACCTTATCGGCCGCGATGGTAAGGTTACCTATTGTCATCAATCGATGGAGATCGGCCTGTTTTCCCGGCAGCAATACCTGGATGCTATCGCCGGTGCCGGGCTGGAGTTGATGGAATACTGCCGGGCACCCGAAATCCGCATGGGCGCTTTCGTTGGCCGCAAGCCCCTGTTCTCAAATTGACAATCCGTTCACTCGTTGGGTAAACTTATTTACTGTAGTCCATCTGATTTCCACAAAAGGATTTATTCATGCCAGATATTGAGGCAATTGCCAGCGAACTGGCCGTTGAGCTTAAAAAATATCAAGCCGATTACCTCGAAGCCCACCTGGAAGAGGGACAGACCAGCCATATCGCTTACCGGGGGAAGGAACTCGATTCCATCGGGCGTTCCACCGCCGTCGGCGGCAACGTGCGGGCGCTGGTGAAGGGCGGCTGGGGCTTCACCAGCTTCAACAACCTTGAAGGACTCTCCGACCGTATCGCTCAGGCCGTGGAGCAGGCAAGGTCCGCCAGCAGCGGTAAAAGCAGTCTGTTCCCTATGAAGCCGGTCACCGATAACATCCCTGCTGGCGTCGACGTCAATCCCGTTACCATTCCTCTGTCTGAAAAGAAACAACAACTGGATGAATACAAAGAGATTATCTGGCGAACGCCGCAGATACAGACATCTACCATTAATTACTCGGACAGCCGTCGCAAGGTAATTTACCTTAACTCGGCGGGAAGCCATATCGTCCAGGAAAGAGCGGACGTTTCGCTGTTGATACTTGCCATCGCGGCTAAAGATGGCGAGGTTCAGCAGGCTTTTCTCAGCATCGGCAGCCGGGGCGACTTCAATGCCGTGCGGAACCTTCACGATAAGGTGGAAACCAAGGCCAGGCACGCGGTTGAGGCGCTTGCCGCCCCGCAGGCGAAGGGTGGTGAATACACCGTGGTGGTCGACCCCATGCTGGCCGGGGTCTTCGCCCATGAAGCATTCGGACATTTATCCGAGTCCGACTTTGTCTACGAGAACGAGCGACTCCGCGAAATCATGAAGCTGGGCAAGCAGTTCGGCGGTAAGCATCTGAACATCGTCGATTCGGCAGCTCTGCCGGGATATCGGGGTAGCTACAAATACGACGACGAGGGCACCCCCTCGGCTAAGAATTACCTGATTAAAGAAGGTAAGCTGGTCGGCCGACTTCACTCGCGGGAGACCGCCATGAAGATGAACGAGCCGCTTACCGGCAACGCCCGGGCTATCAACTATCGCTATCCGCCCATCGTCCGCATGACCAATACCTATATCGAATCGGGTGAAGTTTCCTTCGAGGACATGATTGCCGATATCAAGGAAGGCATCTACGCCAAGGACTGCTTCGGCGGCACCACCGCCATGGAGATGTTTACCTTTTCCGCCGAGGAAGCCTACATGATTCGCGACGGCAAAATCGCCGAAACACTGCGACCGGTGGTACTTACCGGCAACGTTTTCAACACGCTGGCCAATATCGATGCCATCGGCAACGACCTCTATATCCACGACGGCGCGGGCGGCTGCGGCAAGGGAGAGCAAATGCCCCTGCCCGTATCCACCGGCGGCCCGCATATCCGCATTCAGAAATGCCTGATCGGGGGCAGCTAGATGGAACAAATACTGTCACTGGCTAAAAAGGCCGCCGAAGAAGCCGAAGTCTTTGAAATCTCGTCGGAAGAAACCCGGGTTCGCTTCGAAGCAAACAAGCTCAAGCAGCTCCAGACCAGACAGCAGACCACCGTGGCATTGCGTATTATCAAGAACGGCAAGACCGGTTACGCCACCTCTACCGAAATCGGCGACGGCACCGGACTGGTCAATGCCGCCGTGGAGACGGCTGAGTTCGGTACCACTGCCGCCTTTCAGCTTCCGGGGCCGACCGAATACCCTTCGGTGAATATCTACGATGATGCGGTGAACTCCGTATCCGCTAGAGAAATGGTTGCCCTCGGCGAAGAGATGATAACCGCGCTTACCGGCCATACCCCTGAATTAATTTGCGAGGGTTCGGTGGGCCGCAGCGTTATCAACGTAAGCATTATCAATTCCCGCGGCGGTCAGGCGGCATACCGCAAGAGCTTTTTCGGACTGGACATCGAGGGGAGCCTTATCGAGGACACGGATATACTTTTCGTGGCCGATAGCCAGAACTCCTGTCACCCTCTTGCGGAGACCTCGACCGTCACCACCGAGGTCCTGCGGCAGCTCGACCTGGCAAAAAAGCGGGCTACCGTTCCAAGCAAATCTATGCCGGTGGTCTTCACTCCCAACGGCATCGCCAGCGGCCTGCTGCTGCCCCTGATGTCGGCTTTTAACGGCAAGACCGTCCTCGAAGGCGCCTCGCCTATCGGTAACAAGCAGGGCAAGCTGGTCTTCGATAAGAAATTCAATCTCCACGACGACCCCACCCTAGTTTACCGCCCCGGGAGCCGACCCTGCGACGACGAAGGCGTGTCCAGCCGGCGTACGCCCCTCGCTGAGAACGGTGTCATCGTCGAATTTCTCTACGACCTGCAAACCGGCGCCCTGGCCGGCAAGCAGAGCACCGGCAACGGTAGTCGCAGTCGCGGCGGATTACCGTCTCCATCAGCCACCGCCTTCACCATCGCTCCGGGAGACACCGCCTATGACGACATTATAAAGGACATCAAAGAGGGACTGCTCATTGACTTCCTCATGGGGGCTTCACAAGGTAACGTCCTCGGCGGCGATTTCAGCGGCAATGTCCTCCTCGGCTTCAAGATAGAAAACGGCGAGGTAGTCGGCCGCGTCAAGGACACAATGGTCTCCGGCAATATCTACAGGGCGCTCAAAGATATTACCGCTATCGGCAGCCAGGCGCGGTGGGTCGGCAGTTCCCTGCTTACCCCGCCCATCTACCTCCCCTCCATAGCGGTAGCCAGCAAGGGATAGGCGAGAAAGAGATTGAACCCATCCCACTTTGTCCCCCTTTATAGAGTTATCTATTCCCACCCAGCCGCCCTCGCGGCTTCCGCAGCATGGCCGTTAAGTTTACCCTTCTCCACCACAAAGCATATGAACTAAAATGAAATCTAGATGTTATATCTACCAGCTTGATGGTTTTCTTATCGTACCAATTGAATCGGAAAAAGTATCAGGAAACAACGAATTAGCTAGCACATTGTCATTTATTGATGGAAGATAATTAGTTGCTACCTTCTTCAAATCTATACTAATCTTACAATTCTTATCTTTTCTTGCCCTTGATGTTCGGTTAGGATTAACAACTATTACAGCTTGATTAAGATTACTTGTAACGATTTTTATAGCTAGGGATAGGTCAGAATCATTCGATATCACAATTGATTCATTATTATTTTGTACACTATTATTGTAGACTAACATAGCAGCCAGGTTTACATCTGAACCTTTTTCCTCTGTTCGTTCAACCTGAACCATGACCGGAGTCTTCTTAGATCCAATATATTGAAGAGGGTATTTGGGCATCCATCTCGGCCAACGAACAAAGTGTCCTTTAATTATTTCAAGATTAGGCAATGTTTTTAGAGCCCGCCAATATATCTCCTGCCGCGTAGACGCATTAGGATCATGCCTTGGAGCTCGTATTTTTGCCGTAAAGTAGTAGATTTTGTCAATATGCTTACCAGAAAATAAGTTACTACATAATTTATTCAGATCGAGCCACTTGAAGCTAGTTCCTTTTACAGCACAATAATAGAGATTAAATCCATCAATATATACGTTCGCCATTACTTAATGAGTTTTTAAATTCTTTAAGTCCTTATAAAATGCTGAGGGTGCTCATTTCTGAACACCCTCGCGCCCATCGGCCGAAGCCTCAGGGGTATTAACATATTGTATATTCTATGATACATTATACATATGATATTGGCTTTTGTCAATGTCTTATGTTAATTTTTCGTTCATAACTATATTACTTCTAATTACAATTTGTCAACATCAAAATGTCACGTAAGGAGGTAGCACCACATGCCAGCAATAAAAGCTAAACTCGCCGTAATTGGCGGTACCGGCCTGTATGATATCGAGGGACTTACGGACGTCGATGCGGTGGATATCGATACCCCCTTCGGCTCGCCCAGCGCCAACATCACCGTCGGCAAACTGGGCGGCGTCGGTGTTGCCTTCCTTCCCCGCCACGGCATCGGCCACCATATCTCCCCCTCGGAGGTGCCCTCCCGCGCCAATATCTACGCCCTCAAGAGCCTAGGCGTCGAGTTCATCATCTCCTCCAACTCCTGCGGCAGCTTCAAGGAGGACATCAGGCCGGGGCATCTGCTCGTGCCCGACCAGATAATCGACCGTACCCAGAGGCGTACCAATACCTTCTTCGGCGATGGCATCGTCGCCCACATCCAGTTCGCCGACCCCTTCTGTCCCGTGCTCAGCCGCATTATCTACGAGGCCGCTCAGGAGACGGGCGCTATCGTCCACCAGGGCGGCACCTTTATCGCCATGGAGGGCCCCGCCTTTTCCACCCGCGCCGAGTCGCGCCTCTATCGCGCCTGGGGAGCTGACGTTATCGGCATGACCGTCCTCCCCGAGGCCAGGCTGGCACGCGAGGCGGAAATCTGCTACGCTAGTATTGCCTGCGTTACCGACTACGATAGCTGGCACGAGACCAACGAGACGGTTACCGTCGAGGCAATCCTGACGATAATGAGCAATAATGTCGACAACACTAAAAAGACCGTCAGGCTGGCGGCGACAAGACTACCGTCAAAGCGCGATTGCGGCTGCGCTGACGCCCTCGGGCCAGCCCTGGTCACCAACCCCGCTGTTATCCCCGACGAACAGAAGCGGAAGCTCGCCCTGCTCCTCGGTAAATACGTTAAATAAGTAGAGGTCTATGCCAAACACTGAGTTCAACTTTTTACCCACCATCATCGGCAGCATGCCCCACACCGATCCGGCCAAGGCATGCGCGCTGATAGCCCGCTTTTTAAAGGATATCCCTGCCTGGCCCCAGTTGCCGAAGCGCTCTTTCCTAGAAAACATGTACGTCCAGTACAGCGAGGGTTTCCCCGGCGTCGTCGTGGAAAATAACCGTATTTACGTGGACACGGCTAAAGACTACTCGAAAGCGCTGGAAGACCTTTACGCCGCCTACCTGAAAAACGACGATGATAAGTACCCTTTCGGCCCCGACTACGCCGCCGGGTTCCATGCTTTCCTGGAGCAGACCGGGCTGGACCCGCTGGCGGTCAAGGGGCACATTACCGGACCGCTTTCCTGGGGACTCACGGTCACCGATGAAAGCAAAAGAGCCATTCTGTATAACGAGATTCTCGGCGATGCCGTCCCCAAGTTGCTCAAGCTCAAGGCTGCCTGGCAGGAGAAAGAACTGCAAAAGCTCTCGAAGAACACCATCATCTTCGTCGACGAGCCCTACATGGCTTCCTATGGCTCGTCGGTTGCCGCCGGCCCCTTTTCCTCTCCGGAGAAGGTCGCTGCGATGATTGACGAAGTCTTCGACGGCATCAGGGGACTCAAAGGCTTGCACTGCTGCGGCAATACCGACTGGTCGATATTCTTTAAAACCAAGCTGGATATCCTCAACTTTGATACCTACAACTACGCGGAGTCGCTGACCCTCTACCCCGATGAAGTCAAGTCTTTTATCTCGCGCGGCGGCTGCGTTGCCTGGGGCATCGTTCCCAACAATGTAACATCGGTAGACGGGGAAACGGTCGCCAGTTTGCGGGACCGCCTCGAGGAGGCGATGGTTCCCTTCACCCGCAACGGACTCCGCTTCAAAGACCTGGTAACCCACAGCCTGCTTACCCCCAGCTGCTCCCTGGCATCCCTCACCGAAGAAGGCTCCGAAAAAGCCCTGGAGCTGCTTACCGCTCTCTCCGATGAGATGAGACGCCGCTATAGCTAACCGCACCCCGTTCACGGTATAATATCCACATGGCCAGCCTGGATATGGTCCTCGTCGGCATCATCGTTATCGCCGCCATGGCGATGTTCATCTGGGGCAAAGTACGCATCGATGTCATTGCCCTCTGTGTGCTGGTGTTGCTCTTCGTCCTGGGACTGATCGAGTCGGAGCATGTCCTCTACGGACTGGCTAACCAGGCTACCGTCACCCTTGCCGCCATGTTCATCATCAGCGAAGGCCTGGTGCGTACCGGACTGGTGGAGTGGACCGCCCGCAAACTCGACCATCTTGCCGGGAAGACGGAGCTCCGCCTCATGCTTTTCCTCAGCCTCACCGCCGCTATCCTGTCGGCTTTCATCATCAACGCCGCCATCGTGGCTATTTTTATCCCCGTAGCTATGGTGCTGGCGCGGAGTCGTAAAATCGCCCCCTCCCGTGTACTGATCCCCCTGTCCTACGCCAGCCAGTTCGGCGGTGTCTGTACCATCGTCGGCTCCTCCACCAATCTCATCGTCAACTCTATCGCCGTCAATAACGGCATGGAGCCCTTCGGCTTCTTCGAGTTCCTCCCCCTGGGACTGGCTATGGTCGGCGCGGGTCTCGTCTACCTGGCGGCCGTCGGGCGCTGGCTCCTGCCGGTTCGCAAGGCTGAAGCCGAGCAGGTGGACAAGTACCGACTCATGGACTACCTCGCCGAGCTTCAGGTTACCGAAAAATCCCCGCTCATCGGCCAGACCTGGGAAACGAGCAAGGTCGGCGACGAGACCAGGATAGAACTTGCCAATCTCCTGCGGGAAACGAAAGCAGTCAGCCGTCCCTCCCGCACACGGATAAAACCCGGCGATATCCTTCTGCTGCACGGCAACATCGAGCAAATCCTGCAAATCGAGTCGAAATATCGACTGAAAACCCTCAAGGACGCCCGGGTTAAAGACCAGACTTTGAGTTCTCATAACATGAAGATAAGCGAGGTGCTCATACCCCCCGGCTCCAATCTCATCGGGCGTACGTTGCATGAATCCGCCTTTTTCCGCCGCCACCGCTTGATGATTCTGGCAATCCAGCGGCGGGGTAGGACTATCCGGGAGCGTTTGGCTGACATCAAGCTCAGGGAAAACGATACGGTTCTCCTCCAGGGCGATAAGGATGATATCGCCCATATTATGAACTCGCCCAACGCCATCGTCACCAACGAACTCACCGACCTCTACCTCCGGAGGAACCGGGCTTTCCTCGCGCTGGCCGTGGTCCTGGCGGTGGTCATCCTCACCACGCTGAATGTCATGCCCGTTATGCTGGCCGCTGTCCTCGGCGCGGTGGCGATGGTGGTCACGCAGTGCCTCACTATCGACGAAGCCTATAAAGCCATCGACTGGAAGATTATTTTCCTCCTGGCTGGTGTTCTCCCGTTAGGGTTGGCGCTGGAGGAAAGCGGTGCTACTCTCTGGCTGGCCGACCACGTCCTGGAGCCCCTGGGCGGTAACGGTTCTGTGGCGTTGCTGGCGGCGCTTTACTTTATCACCGCCCTGCTCACCGAGGCTATGTCCAACAACGCCGCCGCGGCTATACTGGCGCCGATTGCTCTTTCCGCCGCCGCTACTCTGAAAATCGACCCCCGCCCCCTGCTCGTCGCCATTACCTTTGCCGCCTCCACCAGCTTCGCCACGCCTATCGGCTACAAGACCAATACCATGATTTACTCGCCCGGTGGCTACCGCTTCTCGGACTTCACCAGGGTCGGCGTTCCCCTAAACCTTATCTTCTGGGGGCTGGCGGTACTCCTTATACCCCTGATATGGCCATTCTAAGGAACAGGTGAACGACTATGGAATGTAATATTGAAGCCAATAAAGCCAGATGCAACTGCACTTACGAGCCATGCTCGCGGAAAGGGAAGTGTTGCGAGTGCATCAGCTACCATCTGCGGATGAATGAGCTGCCCGCCTGCGCCTTCCCTCCCGATGTCGAGCGTACCTACGACCGCTCCTTTGCCCGTTTTGCGGCGCTGGTCAACGATGGACGATGAAAAAGGCAGACTACAGCAAGATAGCCTCCTTTTTTGATAAAGGACGCCCCCTCCCCGAGCAGAATATCGAGCAGTGGCTCGGTATCATCTGCCGACTGTCGGGGGCGGGGCGGGGCACTCGCCTGCTCGACCTCGGCTGCGGTACCGGCAGGTTTTCCTTTCCCTTCGCCGTCAACCTGGGTTGTCATGTCACCGGGGCTGATTCTTCCCCGGAGATGCTCGCCAGAGCCAGAAAAAAGGACAACGGACGTCTAATAACCTGGGATATTGCTGATGCTCAGTTCCTACCTTATAAAGATGAGTCGTTTGATGTCGTCTTCATGTCCCACCTGCTGCATCACGTCGACAGCCCGCAACGTGTCATCCGTGGGTGCTACCGCGTTCTCGTCCGCGGCGGAGTAATCCTGGTTCGCTATGGAGCCATCGACCAGATTCGCAACGATATCGAGCACACGTTTTTCCCGGAAACGCTGGCTATCGATCAAGATAGAGGCATCTCTTCCGGCATGGTGGAGACCTGGTTGCATGAAGCGGGATTCCTCGACGTTATCTCCGAAGAGATTGTCCAGCGCAGCTTTGCCGACGCCGCCGCGCACCTGAAGGCCGACCTGAATAAATGCACCTCCGTCCTCACCATGATTTCCCCTCAGGCCTATAAAAAAGGGATCGCTGAGCTCAGGAAATATGTCAGGGACCACCCTGACGATCCCTGGCTGTTGTACGACCGCATGACCATTACCGCCGGTTATAAAAGGTAAAAACAATCAAGTTTTTGTAATCGACTGGCAAGAAACTCTGATTTAGGTTATATTATTAGCGATGAATAAAACTAAAAGGGTTGCCTGGCACAAACACCTTAAACAGGCAAAAAGGCGTAAGGAGAAGGCTAAAGCTCAAGCACGGGTTAAAAAATAACCTGTCTCTATGATAATATATATTTCCGGTGGTGCTTTGATGTCGGAACTACCACCTTTGGTTCAGGCTTTATTCAAATCCGCAGCTTACCCCGACTCGCCCCGTAGCATCGAGCTGGTGCAGACCCAGATATCCTACGTATTCCTGGTTGACGACCTCGTGTACAAGATAAAAAAACCGGTCGATTTCGGCTTTCTGGATTTTACCACCCTAGAAAAGCGTAAGCACTTCTGCGAAAAAGAGGTCGAGCTTAACCGCCGCCTCTGCCCCGATATCTATCTGGGGGTTTTGACGTTAACCGAGGATAACGGCTCCTTTAAAATCGGCGGCCGTGGTGAAGTTGTCGAATACGCCGTCAACATGCGTCTCCTCCCCCGTCGGCTCATGATGGACGTTCTCCTGCCTCAAAACAAAGTCACCCCGGACATGATAAGGCAGGTGGCTGATATTCTCGTTGAGTTCCACCGTCACGCTGCTACCGGTGGTGAGATTAACGCCATCGGGGGCATCGACTCCGTCATTAAAAACACTACGGAGAACTTCGAGCAGACCTCCAATCACGTGGGCACCACCGTTCCCCGGGAGATGTACCAGCGTATCAGGGACTTCAACGAAGGATTTATTAAAGGCAATGCCTCTCTCTTCCGTGAACGCGTGGACAAAGGCAGAATCCGTGATTGCCACGGCGACCTTCACGCTGCCCACATCTGCTTCGGTGATAAAATCTGCATTTACGACTGTATCGAGTTCATCGACCGCTTTCGCTATATTGATGTCGCCAGCGAGATTGCCTTTCTCGCCATGGACCTCGACCGCTACGGACGGCAGGACCTGTCCGCTCTCTTCGTTGACAGCTACATCGCCGCAAGCGGGGACAAGGATATTCTCAGGTTGTTGAATTTTTACAAATGCTACCGCGCCTGCGTGCGGGCTAAGATAGGCTGCCAGCAGTACGATGACCCCTATATCCTCGCCGCTGAAAAGGAAAAGATACTGGCTACCACCCGCGCCTACTTCCAGCTGGCGGAGTCCTATACTCGTTAAGGGGGCTGTATATGATTAATGAAACGCTGGTATACATCGGCTCGGCTGTAATCATTGCCTGGGGTGTCGCTCATATTGTCGCCACCGGCCCCATGGTCAAAGGCTTCGGCGACATTTCGCAGGAAAACCGAAGAATCCTCGTTATGGAAATCGTCGCCGAGGGTCTTGCCCTGATATTCCTTGGTGGATTGCCGCTGGCGTTCACCATTCTCTCCGGTCCCCTGGGTAAACCCGCTGATATCGTCTATCTGGCCTGCGCCGCCATGTTGCTGGCCATGGCGTTGCTGACACTTCTAACGGGCACCCGCACCTCCCAGGTTCCCTATAAAGTCTGCCCGGTAATCAAGACGGCGGTGGCGGTGCTGTTCATCCTCGGGAGCGTGCTTTAAAATATATATGGACACTCATCAAATCAGAGCTATAAAAAAGGAAGATAAGCCGTGGATAAGCCGGGTGCTGACAGAAAACTGGGGCTCTCCCGTCATGGTTACCCGTGGCAGGACCCACCGGGTTGAAGAATTGCCGGGATTTATCGCCGACCTTGACGGCAAGCCTGCCGGGTTGATAACTTACGAGGTCGTTGGAGACGACTGTGAAATCACCAGCCTCAATAGCCTGGCCGAGGGTAAAGGTATCGGTTCGGCGCTGGTAGACGCCGTCAAAGACACCGCGGTTGCGACCGGATGCCGGCGACTCTGGCTGATAACCACCAACGATAATACCCATGCTTTGTGCTTCTGGCAGAAGCGGGGTTTCAGCCTCGCGGCGGTCTATCCCGGTGCTATCGAGCAATCGAGAAAGATAAAACCGGAAATCCCCCTCGTCGGCAGCGACGGTATTCCCATCCGCGACGAGATAGAGCTTGAGATATTCCTCGGTTAGTTTAAGGAGGCATCATGCTGAGTGGACTGCACTTTTTGCTGACCTATATGTGCAACTCGGAATGCGACCACTGTTTCGTCTACAGTGGTCCTCACGCCAAGGGCACCTTCACTCTAAAGCAGATACGGCAACTTCTTGATGAAGCTAAGAAAATCGGGACAATCGAGTCTATCTACTTTGAAGGCGGCGAGCCTTTTCTCTTTTACCCCATCATGCTTGAAGGGATAAAAATGGCTCGTCAAAGGGGATTTGAAGTCGGTATTGTCACCAATTCTTACTTCGCCACCGACCCTGATGATATCGTAACCTGGCTGGAACCGCTCTGTGAACTGGGTATCGGCGATTTTAGAGTAAGTAATGACCCCTATCATTACGAGGATGAGAAGGACAACCCGGCGTTACGTACCCATAAAGTGGCGCAGAAGCTTCATCTACCCGTGGGCGACATTCATATTGAAAGTCCTTCCGTCATAACCAATAAAGGTGAAGAAACCGGTAAGGGTAAGCCGATAATCGGTGGCGATACCATGTTCCGGGGCAGGGCCGTTGAAAAGCTGACGGCTGGCCTGCCGCTGCGAAGCTGGGAAGAATTTACCGAGTGTCCTTATGAAGACCTTGAATCTCCCTCCAGAGTCCACCTCGATTCATATGGTAATATCCATATCTGCCAGGGACTCAGCTTGGGAAATTGCTGGGAAACGCCGCTGTCGGAGCTGGTGAAAAACTATCGTGCCGCCTCCCATCATGTCTGCGGTCCGCTGGTAAAGGGCGGCCCGGCGGCGCTGGCCAGGGAGTACCGGGTAGATCATCAGGACGGGTTTGTCGATGCCTGTCATTTCTGTTATCTTCTCCGCCTGGCTCTTCTGGACAGGTTTCCGCAGTGTCTGGCGCCAAGGCAGGTCTACGGACTGGAATAAAAAGGAGATACGATGAGAGAACCATTCGCCGCCTACATCGAAAAAGAAGTAAAACCCGGCTTTCTCCTTATCGCCTGCGAGCTCCCCGGCACCCTAACCTTTTCAGGTCGGCGTCGTTATAGGGGTAGGGGAATGTGAAATGAAAAATTATACTGTTTTGGCGGTCGCTCTGGTTATTTTGGTATCTATATCGGGTATAGCAGGATGCGGCGAACGGGAGTCGCAGATATCCGGTTTCGACCTGGAATTCAAATACGGTATAACAGCCAGGAACGTGTTGAACACATTCGAAGGTACCTATACCAAGGATATGGTCGCCGACCCGCCCATTACGATAGACTTTACCTTATCCGAAGAAGAAAAGGAAGAAATATATCTGAAGATGGTGGAAATTGACTTCTTCGACTACCCTGATGAGTTCTCCGTTGAAATATCACCCGATGATATGGTGACGATAGTAACCCCGTATAGCAGCTACTATTTACGGGTAGCCTGCGATTCACAGATTAAAGAGTTACGGTGGGACGACGATATAAAAAATCCTGACCAGCAGGCTGACCGACTGCGCGAGTTAATAACGCTTATCAGGAACATCATCGAGTCAAATGAAAAATATAAAGCACTGCCGACGCCAACATCGGCATATTCTTAGAAAGCGAGACGGGATAATATGAAAGAACCATTCGCCGCCTACATCGAAAAAGAAGTAAAACCCGGCTTTCTCCTCATTGCCTGCGGACTTCCCGGCACCTGGAAGACCGAGACCACCGAGGAAGTCGCTAAAATTAAGGACTGTAATCTCCTGCGCACCGATATTATCCGGCTCGAAGTGCTGAAAAACGAGGATATCTTCGATGAAAAAGTGGCGGGCAACATGGACAAGAGGACGCTGGTCTACGACGAGATGTTCCGCCAAGCTGATGAAGCTCTGGAAAGCGACAACTGCGTTATCCTCGATGCTACCTTCGTCACGCAGTCGCTGCGGCGGCGGGCTGCCGCTATCGCCGACAAGCACGGCAAGACCTTCATCATCCTCCAGACCGATTGCCCCCAGGATGTCTCTATCCGTCGTATCCTGGCACGCACCAAAGACGAGTACGTCTCCAACGCCCTCACCGAGGCAGCTTACCTCGATAACAAGAAGAAGTTCGAGCCGGTAGACCTGGCCGACCTTAAAGCGCAGTACCCCACCCTCGATATCCTCCACCTCGTCGTTGATACCACCGAAGACCTCCCGGAGGGATGGTATATTATCAACAGGGCACAAAGCGTGTAACAAACAATCTGATGGCTATTAATTTCAGGTTTTCATCTGTAAATAGGTCTAAATCATTTCTTATCTGCATCCTGGCTTATCTGTTTGCTGGGGTCGTGGCGCTGGCGGTCGGTTATATCCTCCGGGAATATCATCCTCTCCTTATCGTCGGCGTCGCAGACCTCACTGCCATGGTGGTCATATTTATTTTCTCCCTAATTTTTGATAATTCCAGTCTCTACGACCCATACTGGAGCGTTGCTCCTGTCTTTATCTCTTTATACTGGGCTCTCACACTCGTCGCTGGTGTCGATACCGTCCGTCAGATCGTTGTACTGGTTTTACTTTATATCTGGGCGATACGCCTCACCTTCAACTGGATCCGGCGCTGGCGGGGACTCGGGCACGAGGACTGGCGCTACACGGATTTCCGATTGAACACGGGTAAGTGGTACTGGCCGGTCAGCTTTCTGGCAATTCATCTCGTCCCGACGGCTCTGGTTTTTGGTGGTTGTCTGCCGGTTTATGCCGCCGTATCGGCCGGGATAAAAAATTTCGGCATTATTGATTATCTGGCGATTATCGTGGCCTTAACCGCGATTATTATCGAGACCGTTTCCGACCGCCAGTTGCATAAATTCCTCTCCTCGCTGAAGGACGAAGGTGAGATATTGACCTCCGGACTCTGGGCTTATTCCCGCCACCCCAATTATTTCGGTGAGGTCCTTTTCTGGTGGGGGCTCTTTCTCTTCGCGCTTGCCGCCGCCCCGTCTTACTGGTGGACTGTTTTCGGCCCGGCCCTAATCACCCTGCTTTTTATCTTTATCAGCATTCCCATGATTGAAAAGCGTCTGAAAAAGAGAAAGCCTGACTACGCCGCGAAAAGGCAGGGAGTATCTACATTTATCCCGTGGTTCACCGGGGTGTAACCTAGATATTCTCACCCTGGTAAATCCCGTCATAGCCCCCAGACTCGCCCGTCATCTCCATGAAGATAAGCTGCATCAGCCGGGCGTTTTTCTGCAACCTGATGCCCCGCGTGTTATAGACCACCAGCAGCGACTGCGACCGCCCCTCGTAGCCTGCGTCCCACACCGCCGTCCCTATCGTCACCCCGCACCGCAGTAGACTCGACCGCGGTCTCCCCAGCGCCATTAAATTCTTGGGTAAATGGACGATTTCATTGTACGTTATCAGGTATGTTCCCGGTATCAGTTCGATGTCCCCCAGCCCATCGAATACCAGCGGTGAAACATCTGAGATTACCCGTTGGCTGTTATCGAAGTCTATCATCCCACCCGACTGTATCACCGAGACCTCCCGCAGCGTAAGCTCGAAGCCGTTGGCTTGCACCTGCTTCTCGAGGTCGATATAACCCTCCACCAGCGGGGGTTCTTGCTTGATTAACCGGCGTATTTCGCTGTCGGCAAGGACCGCCATTTACCTTTCTCCCTCCGAGAACATTGTAACAATATTTATCGTTACTTTCACTCCTTAGTCACACCAGCAATCCGGCTGTAACTCCTGCTTCTTTATTGTCATTCCCACCCCGTATCGTGGTACGGTGTAAACTCCAGCGGAAATCCAGCGGCGGCGGGGATGTGGATTCTCGGGTCAAGCCCGAGAATGACATATTTTATTGTTATTTCGTCAGGCGCCGCCGCATGGTAACCAGCGTTATTGCGAAGAACACCACCGTCCACACGACGATAATACCCAGGGCCAGCAACATGCTCAGCTTGAACTCCCCCTGGAACAGATTGCGGCTCAGGTGGGCTACCGGTGCCAGCGGCGCTATCCAGCTTAGCTGCCGAACAATCTCCGGAAAGGCGGTGAGGGGGAAGAAGATGCCGCTCAGTAAAAACATCGGCGTGATGAATAGCGTGAAATAGAAATTAAACGTATAGATTGCCGGCACTATCGACGTCACGAATAAAGATATCGAGGCGAACATCACCCCTGCCAGACCGGCTACGAACGGTACCAGCAATGCCCATGGCGAGTGAACTAGCTGGAAAATGGCGGCGATAATCAGGATGATGCACCCCGTCATGAAGGCGCGCGTGCCCCCCCAGAAAATTTCACCCGCGGTGATATCCTCCACGTTCAACGGCGTTGCCAGGATTGCGTCGAAGGTATAGTGGTGCTCCATCCGGAAGTAGCTGCCGTAGGTGCATTCGAAGCTGGCCGAGAACATGGCGTAGGCCACGATGATTCCCGGCGCCAGGAACTCTATGTAGCGCTGGTCTCCAAGTTCGCTGGTACTGCCGATAAAGGCGCCCATCCCCAGGCCGAAGGCCAGCAGCACCAGTATCGGCTCGATGATTGCCCCCGCCCCTTCCGAGTGCCACAGCCGGAAAAAGACGTCCCTGTTTCTCTGCCAGAGACGATAAAATCGCCAGGAAAACATCCTCATTCTTCCAGCGACCTCCCCGTCAGTTTGAAGAAAACATCTTCCAGCGTCGCCTGCCGGGATATCCCCGGCAAACCCTCGGTCGACTGACTGTCCTTGGGAAAAACGTGGATTATCCCAGAGAACTCCTCGTATTCCATCTGCCGTTTCTCCAGCTCGCTGATAACTCTATCTCTGTCCTTTAGCACTAAATCAATCTCCCACACCTGCTTCGGCATGTACCGGGCAACCAGTCCCCGTGGCGTATCGATATCTATAATCTTGCCCTGGTTGATTATCGCCACCCGGTCGCAGATTCGGGCTGCCTCTTCCATGTTCTGCGTACAGAGCAGCTGCGTCACTCCTTGCGACTTCAATTCCCTCAGTCTCTGCCAGACCACGTACCTTGCCTGCGGGTCAAGCCCTATCGAAGGCTCGTCGAGGATGATTATCTTCGGGTCGTTCACCAGCCCCCGTCCTATCAACAGACGGCGTTTCATGCCCCCGGATAGCTCATCGATGGCGTTGTCTTTCTTATCCTCAAGTCTCATCGCCCGCAGTATCTCCAGGCTGCGCTGTCGGGCTACTTCCTTGGGTATGGCGAAGTAACGCGCGAACGTGCGCAGGTTCTGTATCACCGTCAAGTCCTCGTCGAGGTTGTCCGTCTGGGGTACCACTCCCAGCATCGCCTTCACCTCGCGGGGATATTTCTTCAGGTCCATACCCATTATCTCTATATCACCGCTGGTTACCGGCGAGACAGCGGTCAGCATCCGGATAAGCGTCGTCTTGCCCGCGCCGTTGGGACCCAGCAGACCGAAGCATTCACCATCCTCTATCTCCAGACTGATGTTGTCCACCGCAGTGAGTTCTTTGAACTTCTTGGTTAAATTTAGGGTCTTGATAGTGGCCATAGTTATACCCTCATAAGCACAGGTGTATACGTGAAAGGCTCTGGGGGGCGCTCATCCATCATAGCAGAGTCCAGTCCCACTTACAATAGGTTTTATAACTCATTTCTGACTTAATTCATCAAATTCCTGATAATTTAACCCTGTCCCTCAATCACCAGGCTTTCTTCAGCTTCAATTTTCTGTTATCATGTATATATCCCATAATAAATTCTGGTGTTTTCGCGTGCATAAAACAGTGAAATGGAGGATACATGACGATTAAATCCCGAGTTACCGCTGCAATTCTGGCTTTAATTATAGGCCTCACTCTATTATTTTCTCCTGCGGGCTGTGGAGACGATGACGATATTCTTGGCTTGGCTACACTCGAGTTGGTTTCTTATAGAGGATCGACCCATTATGGTTTGGTGGGTGCGAATACCTGGGTATACGTCGTCTGCACACCCGAGTCAGAGCGACCGGCAAAACCGGTTTATGTCTGGACAATTTCATTTAACGGGAACTTCATCGAAGAAGTCGTGCATGACAGCGAACCAAAAACCGAAACTGCAACTGCTGACCAGTATCAAACCGATGATGATACGAAGTATTCCTGGCCTAACAGTGACGATCTGGTCTATAAATTTACGGAAGCGGGTACCTATACCGCTCATGTTGACCTGTATGATTACAATGAATATACCAAGGACAAAAGCAAGGCTAAAATCCTTGCCAACTTTACACATACAATCCACTGCGATAACTTAAGGGTCTCAATTAAAGCTACACCAACTGAAAACAGCCGTGAATATACTCTACAGGCTGTCGTGGAAAATCCTAAGTATTTCCCCATTGGCTATCCTGTGAAATGGGATTTCATCAATGAAAGCACCGGTCAGTCTGATACGGGCCCAGTCCTGGTAACCTCTCCTGAATATTCTCTTTCTGAAACGGGAATACAGGAAGCAGTCCACCAGTTCCAGGGTATGGGTAATTACAGGATAGTATTCACTGTTAGTGATCACAAAGGGAATAAAATTACCAGCGCCGAGACTACTGTGGACGTAACCCAGGCATTCCAGATTATGGTACCGGAAGGACCCCTAAAAACCGGCCGGGAGTATACCTTTATCGCCCGCACGGACTCGCCGGAAACCCTGTCGGATACACCCTCTTACGTATGGGATTTCGGAGACGGCTCTGGAATAATCATCCCTTATAGCAATGAAGCTACGCATGTTTTTCAAACTGTGGGTACCAAGACAATTAGCCTGAAAGTTTATGCTTCGGAAGAACAGGGCGCCCCCTTATTGGGTTCTGCTAACGTCGACGTAGCAGTTGAGGCCTCCGCCAACCACCTCATAGAATTGCACCAGATGAAGCATTTCGCCCTGACTTTCGCCGTTCAGCATGATTATATCGAAGGCATGTCGGGGGTTTTCGTCTGGGGATGGGACTCACATGCTGAGGTCGTCTGGGATGGTGTTAATTTCTCCATGGAATGGGCCCAATACGGACATTGGGAGCGAATGACCGGACAGGTATCCGAGGACGGCACCGTAATAGAAAAGCTTAAAATCCGCCACGAGTTCAACGACTCGGAATGGTACGAGCTGGAAATTCAGAACCTGCCCTTCTGGGAGGATACCATGCCTGACCGTTTTATCGTTGACATATACGACGAAGATGTACAAAACTATGTGGTTTACTTTAATAGTCACCGAACAGCCGGGTACCAGTGGACGGATGATGCACGTCTGTATGTGCAATTTGTACGTGAATTTTAATTCAAGAACTGAAAAGTAAAGGCGGCTGGCTCGAATCCGGCCGCCTTCCTTTTTGACGCCCCCGTAATCCGATGCTATAATTTCACGAAATGCTCCACGATGAGTTATCAACCTTCCTTAAATCACAGGGTGCTGCCCTCACAGGATTCGCTGACCTGCATGAAATACCCCCGGATTTACGGGATAATTTCCCCTGCGGCGTATCTATCGCCGTGGCTCTGAATCCCGAGATAGTTGCTGGCATTGCAGACGGTCCCAACCAGCCCTACTTCGAAGAATACAGACGGGCTAATCAACTCCTCGGCATCTTGGGCGACCGGGCAGCCCGCTTTCTGGAACAAAAGGGGTATCAAGCCAGTAGTTTTGCGGCCACTAACGCCGGCATTGACCCCGACACCTTCTCCACCAGGCTTCCCCACAAGACGGTAGCCACCCGCGCTGGCCTGGGCTGGATTGGTAAATGCGCCCTGCTGGTTACTCCGGAATACGGTTCTGCTATCAGGCTTACCACCGTTCTGACTGACGCGGACCTTCCCGCGGGAAAACCGGTAAACGCATCTCAATGCAGCGACTGTACCGCCTGCGTTGATGTCTGCCCCGGTCATGCCGTCACCGGACGCGACTGGCAGTTAGGGATGCCGCGTGAATCTCTCTACGATTTCTCAGCCTGCCGTGAAACCGCTCTCGATTTTGAAAAGAAAAGAAAGATGGTACGCGACAGCATCTGCGGCATGTGCATCGCTGCCTGCCCCTGGACGATCAAATACCTTAAAAGAGCCGGCTAACTTTTGCCGCCCGGCACCACCGACTGCCCTGGTGGCGCCTTTACAGATTCAGCCGCTTTAACTACAATGATAGCGGTACTTTACCGAAGGGAGTCATTGCCATGATTAAAGCCGTCTTCTTCGACCTTTACCATACGTTGGTAACCTACGACCCTCCCCAAGAAGAACTAGAAGCCCGGGCCCTCAAGGAACTGGGCGTGGATGTCCAGCCATCTGCCCTGCGCGGTCCCATCGTTACCGCCGATGAGTTTATTTATAACGAGATTGCCAACCGTCCCCTGAGCCACCGGTCAAAGGAAGAAAAGCTGGCCCTCTACATGCAGTACCAGGAGACCGTACTCCGGGAAGCCGCCGTACCTTACGATACCGGACTCGTCATGGGCCTTCTGGGTAAGATGCAACAAACCACGATGAACCTTGTCCTCTTCGACGATGTATCACCCACTCTTACTGCTTTGAAGAAACGGGGTCTTATTCTGGGTTTGATTTCCAATATTGAGCAGGATATCGGAGCAACGCTTAACAGGCTGGGATTACCCTCCTGGCTGGAGATAATAGTCACTTCCCAGGATGCTGGGGCTAACAAGCCACAACCGGAGATATTTCTTGAAGCACTAAGACGGGCGGCGGTTCAACCCGACGAAGCACTGTACATCGGCGACCAGTACCAGGTCGATGTCGTCGGCGCTAACGGCGCTGGCATGCAGGGTATCCTCCTCGACCGCAATAACCATTATCAGAAGATTAAAGATTGTCCCAAAATACAGAGTCTAACCAGGGTATCGGGATTTTTAGAATAGCTTGATACAGTTATCAATCATCAGGGGAATGATTTACACCAGTCCGCAGGAGGAGTGCCGTTCTTTATCTCCTTCTATCGATGCTATCGCTGGAATCCCGGCGTCTCTCGCCGAATCTGCGAACCTGAAGTACAAAGATATAGATGGAAAAACTCAATATGATGATGAGAGTGATAATCTCTGCCCATAAAACAACGGGATTTTCCTCCTCGAAGTATACCGCGCCGTACTTACCGATCAGTGCTATATGAACAATCCAGGCGATAGCCAGCGCAATTAGCAAAATCTGATTGAGCATACTCAATGTGGCAAACCGGAGCCGCCGGCGCATCGACGGTTTGATGTGAACGCTACCTAGCCTTTTTAGGAACAACCAGTTGATCATCCTTATCGCCAATTCTAATTTACCCGTACCGTACTGTCAATAGTCCAATATTACCACATTTAACAGGACTAATTTATCGATATCAATTAGTCCAGGTTATTAAATTGATATATCCATGTTCATCTATTTCGCAGCGGACAATCATGGCAGTTTCCCTGCGAACACAACGTCCTGTAGATGTGGATAAGCCCCTGCTGCCTTTTAGCTGAATTTACAAGGTACGAATTTATCCCCAGCTGGTTACACATCTGCCTTTCTATACGGTTGGTTGTCAATCGGGGGTAATGATGATATATTTCCAGGATTTGGCGCACCAGTTCTGGGTGCGGGGTCAGTTCAGCCTGGATAAAAGCGAATGGTAAAAGTACATTGATGATGATGTCGGCTGCCCTTCTGCTGCCGAGAAGCGCCGGTGGATTCTTGGAACAGGGCAGCCCGAAATCCAGATAATCCGCCCAGTATCCGGTAGCGGGTATATAGATCAGCTGTTCCAGTTTATGAAAGCCATTTTCCCTGGCTTTATGACAGAAGTCTTTTACCAGGTTCTCCGTAACTCTCCATTGCTGGCAGCTCAGCAGGAGATAACTCATCGCGGCTATACGTCGGGTGGGGATATTCCCCGGTCTTACTTTGAAGAAATGCCAATCACTCACGTCCATGTTGGACCTCACCCCGGATGAAGACCACAGTTTCTCCAGTCTATCTACCCACGTATTATATGGTATTTCCTGCCATCTGTTATCCGGACGTTGCGACGGCAGCAACCCCGCCCCACCCAGTAACAACGCCTGCAGAAAGGCCAGATTTTGTGAATTCGGTGTTATCTCAGGTATTCCCTTTTGCAGCCTTTCCAGAGGCATATGCCGGGACAATTCCACCATCTGACTTTTATTTTTCTCGTAACCCAGAGACTCCATAACCGCTTCGTAAAGAACCTGCCTTTCCTTGGTCTTGCCCAGTTTTTCCCGGAAAACGGCAGCTTTATTGAAGAATCTCTGCTCCCCGGCCCGGTCAAGGATTTCCCCGATGAACTCCCGGCTATCGAAATTTCTGGTATCAAGACAGGAATTCCGACAATATAAACTAAAACCTTCAGAATGGGGAGGCAAGTCAACACTTTTTTTAACATATTTTCCCAGGACCAGTGTGGGTACAGTCTTGCCGTTCTGTAGATTGACGGCCTCCTTTTTGTCCTGCTGGTAAACCACGTGGAGAACGACGTCGTTATAAGCGGGGTCTTCATGATGACCGTGAGACCACCAGCTGCTGGATTTTACGTGAACCTCGATACTTCCCTTCAGTATCTGGTTGTCCTTGTTGATAACGGCATCCACCAGGTCCGCACCGCGGTCTCCGTTAATCATGCCCGGATAAACTATACTGATCCCGTCACCATCCTCGGTTACCAGATCGGTTCTGCCGGGTAAATAGTGCTGCCAGATTCTTACTACTGATTTCTCTGGAAATGTAGCGGCTGGCATTAACCTTCCTCTCGAGACTAGAAGGTAGTATCTCTGAATTCCCGGTATTTGTTCAGCGCCCCCAGTGATACTATAGCCTCTTCATCACTCGTATAACTGGGAATACCCAGAGATTGAAAACCATGGTGCATTTTCAGGAATATATCCCGATCGCCTAGAGGTGTTACCGCGAGAACAGGCTTGCCCGGGAATTCTGTTTTCAGGCTCTTAAATAATTCGGGGACACTCTTACCCGGAATCCAGTCCACAGCCCCCGTAATGATTATAACGGCATCCACGCCTTCATCTTCGAGTACAGCCCGGGTTACCACCCTGTAAGTTTTTTCAAATCCGCTGGCTTCGATGGCGGTCCAGACATCCACGGGGCTGCGCACGTGCCACCAGTCCGGATAAACCGTCTTGATGGTACGTTTTGTCGCCGGGGATAACTCGGCAATATTCAGCCCGTTCCTGACACATGCATCGACGGCGGTGACACACCCCGATCCTGACAGGTTAATAATCCCTACCCGGTTACCGGCGGGTATCGGTAAATGGACGAAGGCTTTGGCAATATCCCAGAGCTGACTGAAGCCGCTTACCCTGATTATTCCCGCCTGCCGGAATGCCGTATCATAGACTCTGTCTTCACCGGCAATCGAGCCGGTGTGACTCACGGAAGCTCCGGCACCGTTTTCAGTTACCGCCGCCTTAATGACTATTATCGGTTTTCCTTTAAAAATATCGCGGCTCAACTCAAGGAAGCGACGACCATTCCTGATACTTTCCAGATACATGGCTATCACTTTCGTGCGCGGGTCTTTACCCGCGTATTCCAGCATGTCACTCTCGTCGACATCGCACTTATTCCCCAGACAGGCGATGATGCTGATACCGATTTCGCGGTTTATCAGTGGTAAATAAACACCGGTAAACAGGCCGGTCTGGCCGATGAAGGCGACCGTGCCACTCTGAATATCGTCACGGGGAAGAAAAGTCTCATTCAACCTGCCGAGGCTGGAATCAAAATTGGCCGAAGGATTGAGCGTTCCAACACTGTTCGGACCCATGACCCTCACTCCGGATTGCCTGGCCAATAACACGATGCGTTCCTGTATATCCGCACCGGCTTCGTCCATCTCACCGAAACCGGCTGATTCAATGATAACGGCTTTCACCCCGATAGCAATACATTCTTGAAAAGCCTGCAGAACCTGAGGAGGTGGCAAAATAATGAGAACCAGTTCCGGTGTTTCGGGAATATGAGTTATGTCAGGATATACCGTTAACCCGAGTATTTGCTCAGCCCGCGGATTTACGGGGTATATTTTCCCCGGGTATTTCAACCGCAGCAGGTTTTCGATGATGTTATAGCCGCCCTTGCCGGGGATCCGGGACGCGCCGATAATAGCCACGCTTCGGGGTTCAAAGAATGGTTTTAAACCATCAGTGCTCATATTTTTCAATCAAAATCCGGCGTTCTTTATTGATAATTCGGTAGTTATATATTATATGTCGTTCCTTGAAATTATCCAATCAACAGGAAAGGCTGGTTTAACGATATTATACACGGTAACGTGTAAGATATCAAGGCTTTTTAATATGTTTTAATGCATCGTAGGTGAAATTCGCCTGCTCGGCAATTATTGTCAGGAGCACGGCGGAAGTCCCGCGGGGCTGGTACATCCCCGTTTCCCACTCACTGATGGTCTGCTGCCGCGTACCCAGCCGCTGGGACATTTCATGCTGGGTTAATCCCAGGTGTTTCCTCAGGGCCTGGACTTTAACACCGTCCCAGTGCTTCTGGTGAATTTTCGATTCTCCGACCATGTCTGAATATTACACGATTTAGTGTAAGACGTCAAAAACGATTTGCAGTTTATATTAGAACAGGAGTATCATGGGTGAATTCAACCGTAAAACGGATTATTTTAGGTAGAATATGGATAATTTAACCTGTTTTAAATAGCTTAACACCTATAAATGCCCGTATACAACTGTAGATAGAGTTGCGATGAATCGTTATCTAAGGTATTATGTAGATGTTAGCACTCTCTCACCGAGAGTGCTAACCAACGTATGAAGGACAGGCTGTTTCAATAAGAAAGGAGGAATGGTATGGCACCTAAATTGCAGCCTCTGGCTGACCGGGTTCTCGTGAAACCAATCGAAAAAGAAGAAAAAACCAAGTCGGGAATATACCTGCCCGATACAGCCAAGGAAAAACCACAGGAGGGAAAAGTACTTGCTGTTGGCCCTGGTAAAATGTCCGAAGACGGAAAAAGAATAGCTATGGACCTCAAGATCGGTGACATCGTAATTTATGCTAAATACGGCGGTACGGAAATAAAGATTGATGATGATGAACTAATAATTCTCCGCGAAAGCGATATTCTCGCGAAGAAGACAAAATAACAAGGGTAGCCAAGGAGGAATAATATGGCAAAACAGATAATTTTTGGTGAAGAGGTGAGGCATTCTCTGAAAAAAGGAATCGATGCTCTGGCCGATGCGGTAAAAGTAACTCTGGGGCCTAAAGGCCATTGCGTCGCTCTGGACAAGAAATGGGGCGCTCCTTCGGTAATTGACGATGGCGTTACCATTGCCAAGGACATTGAACTCCCCGATCCGTTCGAGAACATGGGGGTTCAGCTGGTCAAGGAAGCGGCCAGCAAAACGAATGATGCCTGTGGTGACGGCACCACAACATCGACAATACTGGCTCATGCTATAATTTCGGGCGGTTTCAAGAATATTGCCGCCGGTGCCGATGCCATGGCAATCAAGCGGGGCATCCAGAAAGCCACCGCCGCCATCGTTGAGGAGCTGAAAAAGGCTTCCACCGAGATAAAGGACAAGGAGCAGATTGCCCAGGTAGGCACCATTACAGCCAAGGACCCTGAAATCGGGAAACTGCTGGCGGAGGTTATGGAGAAGGTCGGCAAGGACGGCGTTATCACCGTTGAAGAGTCAAAAGGCACTCAGTACGAGGTCGAGTACGTCGAGGGCATGCAGTTCGACCGCGGCTATATCAGCCCCTACTTCGTGACCAATGCGGAACGCATGGAAACAGTCATCGAAGACCCCTATATACTGATTACGGATAAGAAAATATCGGCAGTAGCCGATATTTTACCGGCCCTGGAGAAGATATTACAGGTCTCCAAGAACTTACTTATTGTCGCTGAGGATGTCGACGGGGAAGCGCTGGCTACCCTGGTGGTAAATAAACTTCGCGGTACCATCAACGTTCTGGCGATTAAGGCCCCGGGATTCGGTGACCGCCGCAAAGCCATGCTGGAAGACCTGGCTATTCTTACCGGCGGCACAGTAATCTCCGAGGACGTCGGGCGTAAACTCGATTCGGTTACCGTCGACGACCTGGGTAGGGCCCGGCGCGTTACTTCTGACAAGGACAATACAACCATTGTCGAGGGCAAAGGCGCCGAGGATGCTATCATGGGTAGAATCAAGCAGATAAGAGCCCAGATAGAAGAAACCACCTCCGACTTCGACCGTGAGAAGCTCGAAGAGCGGCAGGCCAAGCTGGCCGGCGGAGTCGCCGTCGTTAAAGTCGGCGCCGCCACCGAAGTCGAGCTTAAAGAGAAGAAACACCGCGTTGAGGATGCCCTGCAGGCAACCAAAGCGGCCGTCGAGGAAGGCATACTTCCCGGCGGCGGTGTCGGTTTGCTGAGCGCCATTCCCGTACTGAAGAAGCTGAAGGTTACGGGAGACGAGGCTACCGGTGTTGACATCGTCAGAAAAGCCATTAACGAGCCGCTACGATGGATAGCCGATAATGCCGGTCAGGACGGCGCGGTTATCGTCGATAACGTGAAGAAGAGCCCCAAGGGAGTCGGCTACGATGCCGAGGACAACGAGTTTGTGAACATGGTAGAGAAAGGCATTATCGACCCGACCAAGGTGGTCAGGACAGGCCTGGAGAACGCCGCCAGTATCGCCGTGATGGTGCTGGTTACCGAATCACTCGTGGCGGACATCCCCGAGAAGGAACAGACACCGGCAATGCCGGGTGGCGGCGGCATGGGCGGTATGGACTACGGCATGTAAGCCGATTGGAAACTAAAGAATAACCAATACGGAAGAAGGGCTGCGGTGATACCACCGCAGCCCCGTTTTTTCAGTTTCTCAATGAACTCTGCAACCCTCACGAAGATATCCAATCCCGGCCAGTCGCCCTCAAATCACCACGTTGACCGTAGCTAAGAATCTTCAAATAATTTTAATAGAGGTACAACCTGATGACGGGAGTAAACATGAAATCGACGGAAAACTGCGGTGTGTGCGGCCGGGAGCTTATCTACGTAACGGATTAGATAGAGATAAGCTGCGACTTCTGCGGGGACGCCTACCGGGCTCAGATATACTGCCCCGAAGGCCATTATATCTGCGATGACTGTCACAGCCGGCAGGCCCTGGACGTGCTGCGAGGCGTAATAGAATCGACGACCAGCACCAGTCCCGGCGAAATCCTGGAGAAGGTGATATCCCACCCATCGGTGCCGATGCACGGTCCGGAACACCACGCCATCGTACCGGCCGTCATCGTGGCGGCGGTGAAAAACGCCGGCTATCCCGTCCCGGAGGGCGCGGTGGAAAAGGCGATCGAGCGGGGCAGCAAGGTGCCGGGGGTCTGGTGCGGTTTTTTACGGCACCTGCGGCGCGGCGATAGGTGTCGGAGTGGCGGTAAAGCGTGCTGACCGGAGCGACACCGCTTACGGGGAAAACGCGGACTCTCGCCAACGAAGCGACATCACTGGCGCTGAACCGAATGCTGGACAGCGGCCCGCGCTGCTGTAAAAGGGCGAGCCGGAAAGCCGTAGAGTCGGCGAAGGACTTCCTGGAGAAGCGTATGGGTATAAAGCTTGACGGAGATAACGGTGTTGCCTGCGGTTATGTTGGGCGGAACCGCGAGTGCATTCGCGAAGAATGCGATTATTTTAGAGGGAACTAGTTTTTCTACCTTACCTATTACCCTATTACCCTACCTGACTTAACCCGGCTTTTCCTCATGAATCGTCAGAATATTCTCACAAAACGGCGCACCAACAAGGAAACCGCCGGGTATTTGTGATAATAATGTGAACCGTCTTCATGCACGTGAACATAAGAGCCGTGCTTGACATGAGACATATGGCAACTTATCATTGTGTATGGATGTCGTCTGGTAGACATCTGGTGCCTATGTGTACTTTATAGGGCATACAGGACAAAGTGAGATATAACCGATGAGTCTGGTCAGACAGGTGTTCCTCAGGAGAAGCGTGCTTTCCGTGCTGCTTACCGTAGCGGTAATAGCGGTGCTGGTCTTTGCGGGTCCGCGCGCCGCCCGGGCGGTGGAAATAGTTGTGACGCCACCTACATCGGGGACTCTGGGTAACGCTGTTTATTTTCAAGTAAAGATAGATGTTGAAAACACCGACTTGCTACCAATATACAAAGTTGATCTGCATATAATAAGAAACGTGGCTACTCCGGGTACTTACATAAGAACGTGCACAGACTTACCCAGGGAAGCCACTGCAACCCCGAAAATCTATCCTGATGCGGCGAAGGGGGAAGTACAAATATCAGCGACGACTGATTTGGGGTGGGGTGTAGCTTCGGATAACCGCTGGGGTTACGGATACATGCACCCGTCAGGGCCAGAAACCCAGGTTTTCGGCACAGGATACGGTTACGGTTATGTCGACGGCGGGTATCAAGGGGAAACATCAATAACCTACAACGTTACTTGGGTTACCCCAGCAGGTTGGCCGGAAGATAATTATAGAATTGAAGTGCTGGTTTACGTCGATAGCGGCAGCGGTACTGCATTAACCCACTCACAAACTTATACATTTAGTCTTAGTGCAGGAGGTGGCGGCGGCGGAGGCGGTGGTG